>Ga0255780_10002647_pt1 | contig 15960 bp, 9 predicted proteins | sample 071ome_32_FD_179978 | JGI IMG/M metagenome (GOLD analysis project Ga0255780, IMG submission 179978) | Coastal salt marsh microbial communities from the Groves Creek Marsh, Skidaway Island, Georgia - 071405AT metaG (version 2) | ecosystem: Environmental > Aquatic > Marine > Intertidal zone > Salt... | reverse complement strand
TACACGCGCGTCCGTCGTCTCGTCGTCTCGTCGCGGCTCGGCGACCGGCTCGAGGAGACGCCGAGAGGTCGGTCGACGCGACGCGTCGTCAGTCTTTGACGACGGACGATGATGACGCTGACGACCTCTCTGACGACGACGACGCGCGCGACGACGACGCTCAAGACGTCGGCACCGCGAACGCACCGTCCTCGCGCGCGCGTCGCCGTCCTCGCGCGCGCGTCCGACGACGCGACGTCCACCGAGTCGACGCGACGACGCGCGCTCGTGGTGCTGACGTCCGCGCTCGTCGCGGCGACGTCACCGCGCGAGGCGCGCGCGTACGGCACGGGCGGGTGGAGAGACTGCGAACCCGTGTGCGATTCTCTCAAAAACGGACGGGAGGAGCAGCTGCGGTTGCAGCGAGAGATGATGGCGTCGATGGGCGGGGACGCGAGCGCGAGCGCGAGCGACGCCGACGCGAAAAAGGACGCCATCAAGGCGAACGGGGGACGCATTCCGCGTAAAACGAAAAAGTAAGCGAGACGTCGGTGGATCGCGACGGGGTCGTTCGGTGCGCGCAATTCTAGTGTGATGATTGTTACAAATTTTTTCTTCTTCTACTTTCGTTCGCCGCCCTCGATTCGACTCGACTCGACTCGACGGCGCTAGACGAGGACGGCAACCACGGGACCTTTGGAGGTAGAAGACGACGGTTTTAACCGAACGATTCGATCGCGGAGAACGTGGTGCGAGGCGCCGACGCCGTCGGTGCCCGCGCGCGCGATCTCAGATTCGGCGAGGAGTCTGAGCGCGCGCGTGACGCAACGCGAGAGGACGATGGACACCTCCTTCCCACCCTCGATGGCGTATTTCCCTTCGAATTCCACCTCGTCCACGAGTCTCTCGAGAACGTCGTCGTCCCACTCCAATCGTCCGAGCTCGCGCCGGTGCTTTTTTATGCGTCCGCGCTCGACGAGTTGCGCGTGGACGATGGATTTCACCGCCGCACGATCGAGCGGCACGAACGGCACGAACATGTCAATCGCGCCCACCACTTTCAGCGTGTCCTCGCGGTCCTCGCACCCGTCTTTGGTCCATTTCTCGAACAGCCCGTCCTTCAATTTGCGCTGCAACGCCACCAGGGCGTCGCCGTCGACGCGTCGTCCGGTCGCCGCCGACGCGTCGTGCACGTCCATGAATCCCATGTTCGCCTCGAGAACGAATATCGATCTCGAAAACGTCACGTTTCGATCGAATGGGTTCCCCTCGCCGCCCGCGCTTCCGTGTTCGAGCATCTGTTTCAACATACCTCGCGCGGGACACCCCAATTTATCGTACTCTTCCACCACCACGACAGATTCCGGAAACCGTTCCAAGTGCCTTGTCACCGCGTCTCTCAACATTCTCGCCTGCGCCTCGCGCTCGCGAACGACGTAATCCGTGCCGAAAATCACCTTATATCCCGGACACCCTCGTCCCGGACACGCGTATCGCCCCGCGTCCTCTCCACGGCTGCTCGTCGTCGCGTTGTACGCCGCGTGCGCCAAAATTCTATGAAACGTCGACTTCCCCGTTCCGGGACTCCCGTGCATCGACATCACCAGCGGTTTCCGCAATCGCTCGTTCGGCGTCTCGACGTGATCACACAGCGCGTCCAGGACGAGTTCCACGCCCGTGGGCTGTCCCATGAGTTCCTCCGCTGTCGATCTTCTCGCCCGTCGGCATAAATCTTCCTCACAAAAGAATCCATTTAATCCGCACCGCGCGCGTCTCGTCGTCATCGTTTTCGCGAATTCAACCGCGCGCGCGAACGCACCGATCGCGCTGGACGACACGACGCGCGCACCGGCGTCCAGCGCCGCGCCCATCGTCGCCGCGGACGTCGATTCTACAAAGTACGGCGTGGATGCGATCGCAATCATCACCACCAACAGCCGCATCGCGCCTCGTCCTCCACCCTCCGCGCGCTCGACGACGTTCGATGATTCGCGTCTCATCGTCTCGTCGCCTCGCCGGTCGCGCGCGACGCCGTCTCGAGCGCGCGCGCGGCGTAATGTGGTAATTCCGCCCGCGTGCCGCCGCGAACTCTCGGCGGCGGCGGCGCCATTTCGCCCCGCGTTTCCGCGCCGCGCACATCGCCGGCGCGCGCGTCGCGAGCGACGAGGCGAACACTCGCGTCAACATGTCGCTCTTCGCGCCGTTTCGCGCGCTCGGACTCGTGTCGTCGCCCTCGGGCGTCCCGTTCGTCATCAAGCGGCGAGGGACAGAGTCGTGGGTCACCGTCGCGTGCGAGGACTCGTTCGCGGTGTACGACTGTCGAAAGCTCACGCTGACGTTTCACGGGGCGAGGTTTCACGGCGTTCACGTCGCGGCGCTGGCGGTGCGGAAAGATTGGACGTTTTGCGCGGTGGGGAGGGTGGTGCGGTGCGCGCGGCGGTTGCGAGAGACGTGCGCGTTGACGGGACCGACGGGACACGACCGAGAGATTGTCGTGTTACACGCGTTCGGGCATCATTTGGTGAGCATAGATGCGAACGGGGACGTGCGCGCGTGGGACGTGGACGACGACGCGATGCGGGCGCGTGAAGAGAAGAAGCGGGGCGGCAAGTCGGAGGCGGGCGAAGAGAGCGAGAGCGAGGGCGAGTTGGACGCGCGACGCATGGAGTTTCCGCGCGGTTTCGAGGCGACGACGGTGTGTCACCCGGATGGTCTCGTCGACAAACTCCTTTTTGGATCGAAAGACGGGCGATTGGCGCTCGTGAATGTGCGCGCGGGGAAGCTTGTGCACGAGTTCGCGGGGTGGGGCTCCGAGGTGATGGTTTTGGAAAATTCACCCGCCTCGGACGTCGTGGGGGTGGGATTGAAGGATGGACGCGTGTTGTTGTTGGACGTGCGCGCGGATGAAGTGTTGTTCACGCTCACGCCGGAGAAAGGGATCGCGGTGACGGCATTGGCGTTCAGAACGGATGACCAAGACGACGTGCTGTGCGTCGGCGACGTGTCGGGACGCGTCACGGTGTGGGACTTAGAGAAGCGGACGCTTCGGTCGCTCATCTTGGAATGCCACGAAGGACCGGTCGCCGCGCTGAAGTTTCTCGACGGGCAGCCGGTGATGCTGTCCAGCGGGCGCGACAACACGCTCAAGGAGTGGATTTTTGATCGAGACGACGGCGAGGCGCGTCTGTTGCGTTTCCGCGCGGGTCACTCCAAGCCCCCGACGAACGTGTCGTTTTACGGTGAAGGAAAGAAATTGTTGGCGTCGGGTCAAGATCGTACGCTTCGGTTTTTCAACGCGTTTCGAGACCAGCAAAACATAGAGATGAGCCAAAAACATACGACCAAGCGCGCGAAGAAGATTGGCATCGCCGAGGAGGCGTTGAAACTGCCTCCGGTGACGCGCATCGCGTGGGGAGAGCTTCGCGAGCGCGATTGGGCGAACGTCATCACCGCGCACGAAGGTGAGAATAAGGCGTACACGTGGCGAATCTCCAAAGGGTCCATCGGTGAACACATTCTTCAGTGTCCCAAGGGCGACGGCAAGTTTGAAGTCAAGGCGGTGTGTATCAGCGCGTGCGGTAACTTTGGTTACCTCGGCGCCGCGAACGGCGCCGTGCATCGATTCAATCTGCAATCTGGTTTACACCGTGGGTCTCTCGATCGTCTCGTAAACGCCGACGAAGCTGCGAAAAGGAAGAAACGCAACGGAAACGAAGGGTACAATTTTCCGGGCGGGAAACGTTCGTTTTGGGCGCTCGCGAATCAAGCCGGCGCGAACGAGGACGGGAAGATTCGTATCAGCGCGCACGACGGCGAGGTGACGTGCATTCAGGCCGAGTGTGCAAATAGAAGTCTCGTCACCGCCGGGGCGGATGGAATCATTCGTGTGTGGAAGTTTAAAGAGATGAAGCTCGATATCGAAATCGACGTCGGGTGCGCCATTCGTTGCGGACACTTGCACGAAGATGGATTATTCGTCGTCGGATGCGAAGATAAGATTGTTCGTGTGTACGACATCGTCACTGGAAAACGCGTGCGCACGTACACGCCGCGAGGCGATGTTCACGCGGCCGGTGACGTCGTGAGCGTACAATTTAGCGAAAACGAGAAGTGGATCTTCATTCTCGACTCGACGGGTCTCATCACCGTGTACGACGTATCCGCGGCGTCGATCGTGCAACAGATGATTTTAGGCGAAGAAAAAGTCACTGCGATGAGCTTTTCGCCGAGGATGGATTTGTTGGTCACCTTGCACGAGGGTAAACTGGGTTTGTATCTGTGGGCCAATAGGACGATGTTTCGACCAGACGCCGAGGTTGCGTACGGGCGCAAGGTTTCCGTCTCGCTTCCGAACAAACCGGCGGAATCGGAGACGGAGACCATCGTCACACGCGCTTCGAACGAGCGAGACTACGAGGACGAGGACGAGGACAACGAGGGTGTCTACGTGCACCCGAGAGAGGACGCCGCCGAGGAGGACGAGCTCAACGTCAAGGAATTGGAAGACTACTTTGAACGCTTGGCGACCGGTCCGACACAGATCGAGCCGGGCATGATCACCCTGTCCAACGTGCCGAAGACGCAGATCGAGACGCTCCTCAACCTAGAGACGGTGAAGGAAAACAGCAAGACGGATGAAAAAGAAAAGGAGCCCGAACTGGCGCCCTTCTTTTTGCCCACCGTCGCGGCGAGCGACGACGTTCGTCGCTCCGTCTTCGATCCCTCGCGAGAGTCTCTGGTGAACGCCGCCGACGGTGATTCGAAAAAGTCACAGAGCGAACCAAAGAGTCGCATCCTGCGCGCCGGGTCCGACCTCGCCGGCGTCGCCTCGACGCCGTTGCTTTCGTTGCTCAAAAAAGGCGAAGCCGAGGACGATTACACCGAGGCGCTCGAATTCCTCAGGGATGCGTCGCCGGGCGCGGTCGATTTCGAGCTTCGTTCGCTCGGACCGTGGGATCACAAGTTCATGAGCGAAGACGACGTGAAAAACCTGTCGAGCGGGATTAAATTTTTCTCGAAAACCATCGAGAGCGGTTTGTACTACGAATTGGTCAACGCGCACCTGTCCATCTTTTTGGAGGCGCACACCACCGCCATCATGGAATCCGAGCAACTCGTGCGAGAGTGTCACGCTCTTCGCGCCGCTCTGCACAAGACGTACACGAGAATAGACGATCTCTTCAACGAAGTGCAGTGCGCGTTGTCGTTTCACTCGGGGCAATTTGGCATATAAACCGCCGACGCGTCCCCGCGTCTTTTGGTCTCGCGTTCGCGTCGTCGACGCACCGATCGATTCGTATCTAGCACACACCGATCGTAGCACTCACACTGTAAATAGTATTTTTCTTTTGTCACCACGGCGGAATCCATCGCACCGTCGACGCCCGCCGCCTCGTCTTCGTCGACGTCTTCGCGCGCCGTCCCGTCCCGCACACCTCGCCCGCCAATCTCATGTCCGCCTTCGCCCCGATTCCCGGATACGCCACCACGCGTCGCACCGTCGTCCAAGGCACCGGCGCCGAGGTCGCCAAGGGCGACAAGGTCACCGTCCACGCCAAGGGCACCGTCAAGGAGACGAACAAAGTCTTTTGGAGCACCAAGGACCCGGGCCAAAAACCGTTCACGTACGACGCCGGCGTCGGCGCCGTCATCACCGGTACGCCCCGCGACGACGCGACGACGAAGACACGATAACGCGCACGCACGCACTCGTTCGCCGCCGCGACGCCTCGACTGATGACGACGACGACGTCTCGATGAATCAATCGTCCCGCAGGGTGGGACCAAGGCTGTCTCGGCGCCAAGGTGGGCGAGGTCATCGAACTCGACATTCCCGCGCACGAAGGGTACGGTGCCGGTGGATTTCCGGCGTGGGGGATTCCTCCGAACGGCACGCTGCTGTTTGAGATCGAAGTGCTCGGTATCGCGGGTAAATAGACGTCGCGGGTCTCGCGCGCGCTCGAGCTCGAAGATTAAAGAGAAAATACATCCAACACGACTCGTCACTGTGCGCCGTCTCGCGCGCCGTCTCGCGCGACCGATGCGCGCGTGATCGATCCGTCACGCGGTGTTCGTCGCACTCACGCGCGCGCGCGACGATGCCGCGGTTATCTCGACATGAATTCCCGACGTTTCCGTACGCATCACCGTACGGCATCCAACGCGATCTTATGCGACGAATCTACGACGCGTGCGAGCGACGAGGGACGTTTGGGGTGTTTGAATCGCCCACGGGGACCGGGAAGACGCTGAGCGTGCTCGTGGGGGCGCTGTCGTGGGTGGATGATCGACGGCGGGCGAGGCTCAGGGGTGAAAAATTGGACGACGACGGTGGCGACGACGAGGCGGCGACGACGAAGGAGACGCCGCGAGACGACGACGACGACGAACCGGATTGGTTGAGAGATTACGGCGCGAAGAAACGGAAGACGGACGCGGATGAGGTGGAGCGTCGACGAGGGAAGATTCGCGAGGAGATGCGGGAGAGGGCGAAACGCGCGGAGACGCGCGCGACGTTGCGAAGAGACGCCGAGGAACGGTTGAGAAGGAAAATTGCAGAGTCCAACGCGAGCGAATCGAGGCGCGAGGTGGACGAACACACGGCGGAGGAGAGAGAATTTCTCGCGGATGAGTACGATTCCGGCGCTGAACACGCGGCGGAGGATTTGCGAACGTTGTTGAAGGCGGACGAGGACGATAGCGACGACGACAATTTCGCCGCCGCCGAGGAAGACGAGGCGCTTCGTCCGGCGCAACAGGTGATTTTGTGTTCGAGGACGCACTCGCAGTTGACGCAAGTGATAGGCGAGTTGCGAAACACCGCGTTCGGGGGTAAGGTCGCCGGTGCCGAGGAGCAGGTGGCCGCGAGCGCCGTCGCCAGTCGCGCGCAACTGTGCGTCAATCCGGCGGTTAGAAATTTAGGATCGGCGGCGAGAATAAACGAACGGTGCCTGGAGATGAGCAAAGGGAAGACGAAACCGGGGGAGAAGACGAAGTTAAAGGCGTGCCCTTTTCTGTCGAAGCGTCGAGGGGCGATGCTCGAGCTCAAAGAGGCGGCGTTGGCGAAACCGATGGATATAGAAGATTTAGTGCGACTGGGCGAGACGCGACGCGCGTGTCCGTATTACGCCGCGCGCTCTGCGTTACCGGAGGCGGACTTGGTGTTGATGCCGTACGCGTCTCTGTTACACGCTGACACGCGAGAGATTTTAGGAATCAGGCTGGAGAACGCCGTTGTCATCTTTGACGAGGCGCACAACTTGGTGGACGCCGTGCACAGCTCGTACGGAGCGGCGGTGACGCTGGAGCAGTTGCGAGACGTCGACGACATGTTGACGGCGTACGTCGATCGTTTCAAGACTCGATTGAGCGCGAATAACCTGCGGTATCTCAAGACGCTCGCGAACATCACTCGAGCGTTCATGAAGACGCTCGCGAAGGAATCCGGAGATGACTCCAAGCCGGAGAAACGATTGACGAGTTTGAATGATTTTTTGTTTGAATGCGGACAAGACACGGTGAACATGTTCAGTCTGCGAAAATACTTGAAGGAGAGTAAAGTCGCGCACAAGATTGCGTCGTACGGCGAGCGCGTTCGTGCGCAAGACGAGGGTGTCCACGCGAGCGTGGAAACCATAGGAAACAAAACCGTCGCCGTGGTGCCGGATCCGAACGCGACGCCGCGCCTAGGCGCAGTACACGCGTTGACGTCATTGATCGATTGTTTAGCGAGCGCCGATAGCGACGGGCGCATCATTTACGAGCGCGAATCGTCAAACGGCGATCCAGCCGCGCTTCGATTCATCCTATTGGACGCCGCGAGTCGATTCAAGCGCGTCGTCGAGCAGGCGCGCTCCGTCATTCTCGTCGGGGGTACGCTCGCGCCGATCGACGAATTGGTGACACAGCTCTGCCCTGATCTCAAAACAGCGCAGTCATCGCCGGAGAATGACGTCAATCGACGATTAATGACGTTCACGTGCGGTCACATCATTCCTCGCGACAATTTGCTCCCCGTCGCGCTCCCCGCGGGCCCAACGGGAACACCGTTCGATTTCACGCACGCCGCGCGTTCGGACGTCAAAGTGATGGACGAACTCGGGCGCGTGGTCGTTAACGCGTGTCGCGTCGCACCGGGCGGCGTGTGTGTCTTCTTCCCCTCTTTCAAGTACGCCGACGACGTGTACGAGAGGTGGGCGACGACGGGGACGCTCTCCTCCGTGCGCGGGACGAAGGATGTGTATCGCGAACCCAGAGACGCCAGCGCGCTCGAAAAGTGTTTACGCGACTACGCGGCGTCCGTGAAAAGAGGGTTGGAGACGAACGCGCGGAGCGGAGGTGCCGTGTTACTCTGCGTCGTCGGTGGAAAGCTCAGCGAAGGCATCAACTTTAAGGATGAGCTCGGACGACTCGTCGTCATGGTGGGTTTGCCGTACGCCAACGTCGGCGACGCGGAGCTCAGGGCGAGGATGGACCATCTCGACGAAGGTGCCGGAAATCAAGGACGCGGACGCGCGTATTACGAAGCGCTGTGCATGCGAGGCGTGAATCAGAGCGTCGGCAGAGCCATTCGACACGTGGGCGATTACGCGTGCATCGTGCTCTGCGATAAACGTTGGGGAGCGTTCGGAAGCGCCCAGGAGCAACGCACGAAGGCGGCGAAGGGTCTTCCTGAGTGGATCGAACAACGTCTCATCGTGCCGGAGCGCAATTACGGCGAAGTGCACGCGCGAATCGCGCGGTTTTTCCGCGCGAGAGACGCGCGGTAGGTACTAGGTGTAGCGAAAAAAAATAGGTACGTGGTGTTACAAGCGGCGATCGTTAAAACGACGCGCGCGCGTGACATGACGCCGCATTGAATGAATACATTGGAAAGAACGCACCGAGCGCGTTCGGTGTGATTTTTCCCGGAATTTTACGACGTCTCCTCCTCTCAATCGTCCTCGTGAGGACTCTCGCTCTCGTCGTTGCCCTCTTCGTTTTCGGACGCGTTCGTCCACATCGTAATATTATCGCGCAAAAGTTGTAAAACCGGCACTGTGTCCGCGAACGAGTCTTCGCTCAGTTCATCCATCTCATCGCTCGCGTTATCGAACGTCTCCCTCGCGAGTTCGATCGCCTTTTGACGTTCATCGAGAATTTCGTGATGAAACACGCTATAGTTGAGGCCCAGTCCGAGCAAGACGGGATGCGTCGCCACCAATCCAGTCTTCGCCGCCATCGCCGCCGCCATCGCGCGCTCGTACGCCTTCGTCGCGCGATCGATCGCCTTCGCGCGCTCCTCACCCGTCGTCACCTCGGCGACGTATCTATTGTAATCACCCTTCATCTTTCCGAAAAACGCCTTGGACTCGGTCGAACCTGTCTTTTCAAACGCGTCCACCGCCTCCAACAACGCATCACAGATGTCGCGCACCTCCTCCTTCACGCGTCTCATGTGCTCGCGAACGATGCTCGCCTCGGCCTCGCGTCCACGCCGTCGCTCCGCGGCCTCGATCGCCGCGAGCGCTCGCCACGCTGTGCGTCTCGGCGCCACCGTCTTTTTGAAGCCCGCCGACACCGCGTCCCGCTCGATCGCATCGAGCTCGTCCACGCCGTCCAGCGCGCACAATTTTCGAATCGCTGCGAAGGAATCTGGCAAACATCGCGCGTTCGTCGTCGTCGCGTCTACACGTCAGTCGAGGCGTCGCGCGGTGCGCGTCGCGCGCGCGATGAATCCAAAAGTCGCCGAAACGTCGGGTCGACACGATTCGAGTCTCGTCGCGTCTCGCGCACCTTCCGCGCGCTCGGCGCGCTCGGCGAGCGTCGCCTGAAACAACAGTGATTTGCGTTCGTCCATGTCGCGCGCCGTCGCGCGCGTCGCCGCGGAGACGCGCGTCGGACGAGTCGTCCGGGACGAATCGCGCGCGCGGCCTGCAGTGTCGTTTCGCCTGTCCTCTCGCGACACGTCGCCGCGCGCGACTCGATCGATCGCGCGAGGCACGGACGGGCGGATCGCGCGTCAAACGCGATCGTTCGATCCGCCGTCGCGTCCGAGTGATCGAGCGATCGGTCGCGCGCGCGTTCGCGTCAATTCAATCCTCGAGCGCAACGACCGAGAGATCGAATGGATTCGCTCACTACGTCGACGACGTCGCCCCCGCGCCCGCGCGGAGGCGCCGAAGACGCGCTCCGCGTCGCATTAGAGGAAAACGCGCGCCTTCGCGCCGAGTGCGAGGCGTTGCGCGAGCGGCAGGCGAAACGAGAGATTGAATTCAGACAGGAGCTTCGACAGCTCGCCGCGCAGTGCGCGTCTCTCGCGGCGTCCGCGGCGGTGACGACGAGCGCGTCCGCGGCGGTGACGACGACGTCGGCGACGGCCGCATCGTCTTCTGGCATCGCTGAGGCGAACGCGGCGAGCGGTGACAGACGAGGGTCGGCGAGCGCGCCGGCGGCGAGGACGGCGAAACCGCCGACGGCGTGGGAGGTCCCGAACGCGTGGCCGAGGACGCGAAAGGGGACGTCGGAGAGCGCGAGCGCGAGCGCGCGCGCGAGGGCGTTGGCGATCGAAGTCGAGGACGCGGCGACGCGCGCGAGGGAGGAACGCGCGAGGGATGCGAGAAGAAGTGGGCGCGAGAGGAAGAACGCGGAGGCGTTCGCGGGCGATTTGAGCTCCTTCTTCTTCAAAACGGCGAAGCACGACGCGCCCGTGTGGCAGACGAAGAGAGAGCGGAACGACGCGTTCGCGAGAGAACTGCTGCGCGCGGCGACCGCATCGGACGAGCATCTTTTAGACGACGACGACGACGACGCGCGTCCCGCCGTCGAGTCGGACGCCTTCGATTGGAACGCCCCAGCGTCCACCGTCGAGGACGAGACCGAGGCCGATCTCGCCGACAGTCTTCGCGACGACGAAGATCTCGTCAGCGCGCTCCTTCGTGGCGGAATGGATGGCGAACGCGCCGCGGAGATACTCGCCAGTCGTCTTCGCGCCGTCGGTTTCGTCGAGGATGAAATATCTCCGTGACGTCGTAAACGTTGTAAACTTAACGCGTCCCGCGATACCACACCGCTCGTTCGTCGCGTCGTCGTCCATCGCGCGCGCAACCTTTTTATTTCGTCTGTCTCGCGCCTCCTCTCTCGCGCCCCTCGATCGCGATCGCTCGCCCTCGCGTCCCCTCGACGTCCCTTCGGCGTCCCGCGGGTGAAAAATGTCTGAAGAGACACCGTCATCACGAACTTTAATCGCGCCCTCACACGCGAGCGCGCGGACCCTCCATCGCGCGCGTCCGGTCGTGCGAACGCGAGACAATCGTCGTCGACCGCGCGCACCGGTCGCGGTCTCCGGCGCGCGCGCACACTCGTCGCGAGGAGTTTCGAAAACATCACTCCCCGGAGATTGCGATAAAGCCACGACCCGCGCGATCTCTCGTCGTTCGCGCGACGTGTCGACGGACATGACGCGCGAAGGGTCGTCGTTCGACGCGAGCGCGAGGTGTGAGATCCTCGAGCGCGAGCTGCGCGCGGCGCAGGCGTCGGAGCGAGCGTCGAGGGCGAGGGAGACGGCGTTGGCGTGCGAGCTCGAGGCGAGACGACGTCGCCGCGCGAGTCGAAGGCGCGATGAGGACGAGGAGGAGGACGAGGAGACGCCTCGATCGCGAGATGCGTTGTCTTTGACGCCGATGACGGCGCGACGGGGAAACTCGGCGGGGGCGTCGACGTCGAGGGAGGAGTCTTCGTGGAGGGAACGGTGCGAGGCGGCGGAATCCAGAGCCGCGCGCGCGACGACGGCGTTGACGGAATTCGCCGCAAAGGGAGCGGAGGAGCGCGAGCGAGCGATCGCGGACGCCGTGAATACGGCGGTCGCGGACGCTGAGCGACGGTGGCGGGCGGAGATGGAGGAGTTGAGCCGATCTGCGCGCGCGGACGAGCGCGCGTTGCACTCGTCGAGAAATCGAGCAGGAGAGCTCGCGGCTGAGCTACGAGAGACGAAATTGATGCGGGACCAGTGGCAGAAACGCGCGGAGGCGGCGATGGAGGCGAGTGAGTCCATGTCCAGCGCCGTCGATCGAATGCGGTGCGCGGTGGATGAGGCTAAATTAGAATCGACCGAGACGCAGCGAGCGCGTAGGAAAGTGGCGTCGCTTCACGAGCAGCTCAAAGCGTCGCAAATCGCGGTCGAGATGCGAGACGCGGAGCGAGAAAAACTGTTGACCGAGTTACAGATGATCCGAGATCGCGCGCACGAGATGAACCTGCGATTATCCGAGGCGCAGGCGGAAGCCGAGCACGCGAGGGAGACGGTGTCCGTCGAGGCGGCGGAGAAGGATCGCCTGAGCGGCGAGGTGGCGTATTTAAGAGGAGAACTCGAGCGTTTACGCGTGAAACACGAGACGGAGACGAACGATTTCACCGATTGGCGGTCGCAGACGGAGGTCCAGGAGAAGGAACTGAACAGAGAGCTCCACGAGGCACGAAGAGACGCCGCGCGTCACGCCATGAGGGTTCGCAAACTCGAGCAACAGATCGCACGAGGTCCCATCGGTGTGGACGCCCGAACGTACGAGCGCAAAATCGCGCAGCTGGAGAACGAGTGCGCGACGAATCGCGAGACGGTGCGCGAGCTCTCGTCCGAGCGCGACGCTCTGCGTCGCCGCGTCGAGGAGATAACGAGCGCTCGCGCGCGCGAAATCGCCTCGCCGAGGAAGCCCTCCTCGCCGCCGCCATCGTCTCGCTCGGTCGCGTCCGCCCGCGCGCCCCGCACGCGTCGCGTGGAAAAGCTCACCGAACTCATTCGACGGTCCATTCTCACCGACGAAGACCTCGACGAAGACGATGGCGTTCGTCCGTCACCCGCCAGTCGCTCGGCCGCCTTCGACGCCGACGGCTTCGACGACGATCGAGTCGGCGTCGACGCCTTCGCCGAAACCGACGATCTCTTCCGCGAGACCGTGGATGATTTCTTCGAGGACGACGACGCCGAGGACGAACGTCTCGAGGCGGAACATCGTCGCGCGTACGCGCTCGCCAGGCGCTTACAAACAGTAGAATCCAGAGCCGCCGCGCTCTTATCGTAGCGTCTCGCCCTCGCTTCGCAATACTACACATCCCTCGCACGCAGAGCACGCACCGCCCTCTCACCACCGCGTCGTCTCGTCCCGGCGTCCCGACGTCTCCTCCGTCCCGTCCCGGGACTGACTGACGCTGAAAAAGCGCTCTCGCCCTCACACGCGCGCGCGCACGCGCTCGAGCGTCATGGGAAAGAAAAAATCGAGCGGCGGCGGCGGGAACGCGCTCGCGGACGTCCCCTCGGACCTCGTCGACACCACCGTGGACGTCCTCGACGAATCGTTCGACGTCATTTGCGCGCGACACGCCCATGAGCTCGCGCGCATCGAATCCCACGTCTCGACGTTCGGGAACGGGAAACGCGAGCGCGAGCGCGCCATGCGCGCGGTCGGGGTGGTGAGCGATCGACACTATCGCGAAATGTCCGAGTGGGAGCGCGCGCACGAGGACGACGCGGAAGAGACGGTGGTGAGGGAGGAGGAGGAGGGCGAGACGGCGGCGTTGGCGGAGGCGCTCGCCGTCGGCGCGGCGCTCGAGCCGACGCCGGCGTCGACGACGGATGATGGTGCGATGATTCGTAAACCGTCGAAAGCGATGGCGAGAAAAGCGAAACGCGCGGCGGAGGAAGCGGCGCGCGAGGCGAGGATCGAGGCTGAGAAGGCGGCGTTGGGTCCGAGCGACGAGGCGGTGGAGAGCGACGTCTTGCGCGCGAGATTGGCGCCTTTGGGATTAAAAGTGAAAGAGATTCGCGCGGACGGACACTGTCTGTATCGATCCATCGACGATCAACTTCGCGCGGTGACCGGGGCGGGGCACGAGGGTGGGTATGAGGGTTTACGGGTGACGTGCGCGGAGACGATGCGAGACGACGAGAGCGCGTACCGACCCTTTGTCGACGAGTGCGCCGAGGATACGCCCGAGGCGGACGCGAGATGGGAGGCGTACGTGCGAGACGTCGAGAGCACGGCGACGTGGGGAGGGCAGTTGGAGATCATGGCGCTCGCCAAGGCGTTGAAGCGTCGAATTCAAGTATTTTCGGCGACAATGCCCGTCGTCGTCATGGGCGAAGAGTTTGAAGACGCGCCGCCGCTTCGAGTGTGTTATCATCGCCACGCGTTCGGGTTGGGAGAACACTACAACAGCGTCGAGTAGACGCGCGGCGCGTGATAATACCGTAGTAGATGTATTCAATGATTCATGATTCATAGTATTCATCAGAATGATGCGTGAAACGAGAAAATGCTAGAAAAAATGCTAGAAAAGAATACCGACGAGCGTCGGCGACGCCATCGATTAATTCATCTCGGCGCCGTGCGCGATGAGACCGAGTAAACCTCCGAGAACGACGACCAAGGGAGCTTGAATTAAACTCCACGTCCCCGGTGGAAATTTGATGATGTGCGCACAAAACGTGCATATCAATCCGATGCACACGGACGCGTTGGGGAACGGACTGATGTCTTTCACTTTGAACGCGATGCTAAACACCGCGGCGACCACCAACCCGACGGCGCTCGCGTTCAAACCCGGCAACGCGCGTTTATACACGTCCCACTTGCGAAACTTGCCCCAAAACGGCAACACGGCGAAAATAAGCATCACGCCCGGACCGAAGAGACCGAACCAGCAACACATGACGCCGACGATGACGTTGACGCCCGCGCGTCTCGCCGCCACGGCGCCGATGTACGCGCTCAGATTGAACAACGGTCCCGGCATGGCTTGGACGACACCGAGACCCGCGAAGAATTGTTCCTCGGTGATCCACGACGTCGCGAGCTCGGTCTTCGCGTACGCCGTACACGCGCTCGTGACGGTGTCGTACGCCGCGCACGTCGTCTCGTATTGCACGACGTCGTTCAAGAGGAGCGGAAGGACGACTTGACCGCCGCCGAAGATGATGGACCCCGTGCGCCAAAACGCTTCAAACCAGTGCAGTTCTTTATTCGATTCGTACGACGTGTTGGAGACGACGATACCGAGAGTGATCAGGGTGATGATCCACACCGCGATCAACACCGCGCCCGCCCATGGTTTTAATCCCAAGCGCGCGACGTCCTCGGCGTCGGCGTCGGCGTCGGCGACGTCCTCGGCGTCATCCGTTTTTTCCTTCTTCTGTCGCGCCTCAATCGCGGTGACGAGACCACCGAACGCGATTAAACTCGGAAACAACCACGCGGTGCGATAATAATACGCCACGACGGCGGAAATCGCGCACAACGTCTTCGTCGTCCGCGTCTTCCCGCCTTGACTCCTCGCCAACCCATCCGCCGCGCTCACCACCAACCCCACGCCCGCCGCGCTCACACCCGCCGTAAACGCCCGCAACGTCTTCGACGGATTCACCAACGCCTCCGCCGCCCCCGCACCCGCCAACGTCATCAAAATCAACCCCGGATACTGAAACAACGCCCCGCTCGTCAATCCCCCCGCCACCCCTCGCTGCGTCGTCCCCACGGCGAACGACATTTGCGTCGACGTCGGTCCCGGCATGCACTGTCCGAGCGCCAAGAGTTCACTAAACACCCCTTGCGTCATCCACGGCTTTTCCGCGTCGCGCACGAACGTTTTATTGAATAAACCGACGTGCGCCGCGGGGCCTCCGAACGCGGTCCATCCCATGAGCCCGAACGAGGTGACGATGTCTCGCATCGTCGCGCGTCCGTCGTCCTCGCCCGTCGTCGTCGTCGTCGTCATCGATGGACGTTCCTCGTCCACGCCGCGGTGGTGACGATCCACCGCGTTCACCGCGTTCGCCGTCGTCGCCATGACGCGAGGCGGGACGATGTGAAGACGTGACGAAATGAATGAATGAACGACGTCGACGACGACCCGATATCGCGCGATCGACGACGACCCGCGCGCGGTCGACGCGACGCTCGAGCGCGTCGACGACCCGCGCGCGCGCCGTTCGATCTCGCGCCCGATGGAACG
>Ga0255780_10002639_pt1 | contig 15981 bp, 11 predicted proteins | sample 071ome_32_FD_179978 | JGI IMG/M metagenome (GOLD analysis project Ga0255780, IMG submission 179978) | Coastal salt marsh microbial communities from the Groves Creek Marsh, Skidaway Island, Georgia - 071405AT metaG (version 2) | ecosystem: Environmental > Aquatic > Marine > Intertidal zone >... | reverse complement strand
GAGGGCGGTGGTCGTGGAGAGTTCGCCGGCAACGGTGGTGGTTACTACGAATACGAATACCAGTCGTGTGGAGGCAGTCATGGAGCGGGTGTCAATCGGGCTGTCGGCCGGCCGGCAGGTCGCGTGTCGCGTGTCGACCGTGGTGGAGGGCTCAGCGGCGGAGATTTCAAACGGGACTGCGTCGTTGGAGATGCGCATCGATGTGTTACCCGAGACGTTGCTCGACCTGATGAAGATAAAGTCGAGCAAGCCGTTGCGGGTGGACGCGAGGGGGACCACGTCGAGGCCGGTGGTGCTCGTCACGGACGCTGTCATGCGGCTCGGCGCCTTGGTCGTGGGGAGCTGGGTCGAGGCATGATGCTAAACCTGGAATTCGTACGCGGGCTGCTTGCTCCCGTGCTCCACCGTAAAAAATCGGACCGTCACCAGGGGCTGACCCTCCTCCTTGTCCCCCTTCGTCTCCGCCGTCACTGTCGCAAAGCCGCTCCAGGGGTACTGCCACACGGACGACTCGGTCGCGTGGAACCCTCGTGTGCAGTCAGAGCCCGCGCCGCTGACGACCTGGTGGAAGCGCATGTCTTCCGTCTTGAGATGCTCGAGGTCGTGGTCGTGACCCGAAAAGTACGCCGCGACGCTGTGTGCATTCAGCACGGGCTCCAAGTGCTCGATCAGGTCCAGGTTTGGACCATGGTCTCCGTTTGAGCGCGTCGGATGATGACCGACCACCAGCTTGACCGGCGCGTCGCTCTCCGACAGCCGCCGGTCCAACGTCTCCAGCGAGTCCCGCCAGTCTTCGGCCGTGAGAATGTTTTTGTTCCAGGGGTTCCACTCCGAGTTCCGGTACTCGCTAATCCAGGGGTTGGTATCGATGAAAAACACGTCCACGAGCCCGCCACCGAAGCTCTGCACGTAGTTCCTGCCGGGCAAATTCCACCGGGCGTCTCTTCGGTGCAGGCTGTCGCCAAGCTGGTGGTGCGGGCCCCGATCGCAGTCCTGCATAGAACGATCGAGAGGGAGCGAGCGAGTGAGCGAGTGAGCGCATGTGCGCACGTCGGCCGAGTTCAAATACCCACCAGCGAAGCGTCCTTCTCGCAGAGCGTCCAGAATCCGTCTCCGTAATCGTGATTCCCGAGCACCGCGTACCAGGGCAGCGAGATGACCCCCTTGCCGTTGTAGACGCTGCGAAAGGAGCGGTCGAACAGCGGGTCGTCCTGGCGAACGAGCGAAGCGCGTAGCGCGAGTGAGAGAGTCAGGGCGCGCGAAGAGCGAGCGCACGTCGGTCGATCAATACCCACCGTCGAGTTGAGCCCGTTGGGGTAGAAGTTGTCACCCGTCGAGATCACCGCCACGGGAGGGACTGCCAGCTGTGTGGCCACCTGCGACATGAGTGCTGCCACGCTAGTCTGATTCGCCGTGCCTTCCCTGCCCCAGTCTCCGACGACGAAGAACGTCACGCTGTCAGCCGTGGCAGTCGTGGGAACGAGGACGATCGAGAGGAGGGCGATGAGCGCGACGAAGACGAAGGCACTCACGCCCACGACCAGCGCCGTCCGCTTCGTCGACGACTTCACGGACGATGCCCTGTTCCTCTGCGGACTGCCGAGGATGCCGAGCGGCTCCATCGAGAGAGAAGTTGTGGCCAACTGTATAATCCCGGGTCCGGGCACTGCTCTCTTCTCCTCGCCCGCCTCCTTACACAAGTAGCGACTCGATAAATGAAATCACGACCTCATTTGAGTCCGGCAGCTTCTCGATGCCGGGGTAATAATTTATCTGGCGGGGAAGGGAATCAGCGAGTGCGTAGCGAGTGAGGGTCGCGCGTGAGAGAGCCGAGCGCCGGCGCGTTCAAACCCTACGTCGATAAGGTGACAACACCTTCCATCCCCGTCCTTCGGAACGATCAGGTCAAAATTGAACAGCGAGAGGCCCATCCGATCCTGAAGCCTCCGAGCCACCCCGCTCCATACGTCCTCCGGCGGCGTCGGGACACCTGGCAAACGGGCAAAGCGCGAGTGAGAGTATGGTCGAGGCTTCCGAGCGCAGGCGGCCGGAGTCAAATTCAATCAATACACACCGTGGTTCTTCGGCGCGAGCGACGCGCTGCCCCAGGACCGACTCGAAGGATACGCGCTGACCCGATTGATGCTCTGCAGCGACTCGTTCCCGTCGTTCTCCAGCGTTTCCAGGTGGAGCGACGGCCGGGTCACCAGAACGTGCTGATTGCCGAGCACGTAAACCTTGAACAGGCACTCGCCGTGGTCCACGTACTGCTCCAACAGCACGGGAAGCTTGCTGTTCGATTCCGCGCACAGCTGCCGCAGCCCCTCCACGGACCAGACCACAGCGATATCGTGCGACCCCGCCCGTCCGTCGGCCCACAGCGACTTTGCGAGGAACGGATACGTCAGTCCCGACGATGCCACCCGCTTCTGGGCCTCTTCGTACCCGACCCCTTCCTCCAGGACTACGTGGTTCGGCACCGTACACGTATACGAACAGGAAGAAGGAGAAACCGACGGCAGTGGCGATCGCGACGACTCGTCAAAGCGGAATCCCTCTCGCGGAACCACGTCGAGCATTGACTTGCGGTTCCGGAGCTTGTGCGTCGCCGCGGGCGGGTCGCACAGCCGCACCTCCGGGTGCCGCTCCACGTACGCTTCGAGCTCCTCTTCGAACTCTTTCCGACGTATTTTCTGCAGAATCACGTCGAAGGGACCTTGCTGTTCCAGCGGCCTGCCCTCGTCGATGACGACGATCTCGATGCCCCGCGCGCGCCCCTCCTCGACCAGCTCTGTTCGGACGTGCTTCGCCGCCTTTTCTTTCCGAAGCGCGAAACCCACCCGGGCGACCCGTACCGGGAATGGCGTCGTCGCAGAGTCCTCGGCAGAGGTCATTGTCGTTCGTTCCAGTCGATCTCTTCTGATTCGGATGCAGTGGCTCGTCCTTTTGCGTTCGTTCTCAGCTCGTGCGCTGGTACCGGTACCAGTGCTTTAACAAGGCGGAATACATGTATAGACAGTCGCGCGTGTGGACCCGAAGCCCCACGAAGAACAGGGGGAGAAAAGAATGTGTCGTCGCGAGTCCGTACAAAAATGTCTGACCTAGAATGGGCCCAGGGCGTTCTCGACGGGACCGTAGAGACGTACGGGGAAACGGGCAGGCACAGGACCGGGCGCGGGCGGTGGAGGGGACGAGGGCGAGGGCGGGGGCGGGGAAGACGGACAGCACAACGCCCGGACGAGGAGTCAACGCGACGGGCGGTCCGGGAGCCGCTCGCTGTGTTTCGAGAAATGAATGAAGCAGCACCCGATGCACGGCTATCGGATCTGTTGCTGATGTGCCAGGCCGAATCGCTCATGGCATGGGGCGCCGGGCGACACTACGAGCGGTGTGTGACAGTCCTGCGGAGTGCGGTGGTTGCCCCGCTGGTCAAGGGCCGTCTTTTCTGGCCGCTGTTCTCTGCTTCGAACAGCGGAGATCCCTCTGTCACGGAAATAAGGACCTCGGCCTTGGATCTCACCCGGCACGGTGCGGAGCCGAGCGTGCCGGTGCTGCTGCTGGCGCACGAGCTCGGGCAGCACCCAGCGGGCTTTGACGGGGGGTGCACGCTTCGGGAACTCGGCTTGGATCTCCCGCGGTTTGAAGAGCTCCAGGACTCTGGATCGTGTGCGGCGTGGTTCTCGGCGGTATGTGTTTGCACGCACGTGCCGTCGTCGCTCACGCGATCGTCGCTCACGCACGCACTCGTCCGTCCGTTCTCCAGGTGTTTGTCTTCTTCGAGATGCTGGAGAAAAATTGGTCGCAGAATCTCCCGGTGCGACGGGTCAATATTCGGCTGCCGCCGCTGCAGGACGGCCGGGAGGTGGCGAGGGCCATGCATGAGGTGTTCGTGCACGGCATGCTGGCGCTCTTCGCGAAGCTCGTGGTACTGGCCGAGTTTGTGGCGAAGGCCCCGGGGGGAGGAGATTCGAGGCTGACGGTCGCGTTTGTGAGGTCGACTGGGGGGTACGAGGAGTTCCACGGGATGTGGACGCAAGGGTTTGCGGGGCGGGTGGACGAGCTCCGTGTTCTTACTCCCGGGCAGAAAATGGCGTTTGTGATGGGGCTGCACGACAGGCTGGGGAACGCGTCGCCCGTCGGGTGGCTGAACCGAGACACCGTCGAGCTGGTCCTCGAGCGGGTGGAGCGTTTGCGCCTCGATGTCGTCTGGGAGCTCGAGGGGCTGACGAACGAGCCCATGTCGTGATCTCGTTGTCATTGTCATAACACGTAAGTTCACGTAACTATCACTATACGAGGACGTCGCGCTTGATGTTGCGGAGCTCCCGCTTTGCCCGGCCAATCTCCCGGAAGAGCTCGTCGAGCCGGCTCTCGACCTGCCTCTTGCGGCGGCGCTGAACGACCGTCTTACCTCCAGAGTTGGCCGGCATGCGCGCCAGCTCTTGGTCGAGCTGCTCTTTCTCCATGTTGAGTTCCATGAGCTCCCGGTCGAGTTCGGCCGTCCTGGCCTCCTTGAAGACCCGGGTCTCCTGGGGCGACATTTTGTCGATGTTGGCTTTCTGAGACGATGCACCGGGTTGGACGTGGGACGGTTCCGCGTTGCGTGGCGCCAACGGCTTGCGCTGCTGCTCCTGGTGGTGGTCGGTGGTCGTGGACCGTTCGTTGGCCTCGGCGTCCTCCACCCGAGCTGTCCCCGACATCCCCGACATCCCTGTCGCACCGACGTCACCATCGACGTCGCGACCCGCAACGTCGCCCGAGATGGGTCCGCCCATCGTCGACATGCCCGGCAACACGCCGGGCCCGGTCGTCATGTCGACACCAGCACCGGGGCAGCTGCCGCCCACAGTCATCACCGTGTGCAAGATGGACGTCAGCCTCCGCACGTGCTCTTCCATGCTGGACTTGTCTCCCACGAGCCTCGTGTTCTCGAGCGTCAGGCGCTGAATCTCCTGGTTCAGACTCTCCAGCGTGCTCACCCGGGTCTTCATTGCGGCTTGCTGGATCTGGAGCTCCTGCAGCGCGGTCTCTGCTCGCTTCTCAGCGCTCTGCGCCCGCTGCGTCAGCACCGCGATCTGGTTGGCCAACGCCATTGACGTATCCTGTATGAGCGCCGTTTGACGTTCGGCGCTCCCGGACGCCTCCTCCAGACCCGCCACCTTCTGCCTCAGCGATTCAATCTCGGCGGACGCGTCGAGCTTGGTCGTCTCCACGAGCTTCTCCAACTCGTCGCACTTCTTGACCAGCGCCAGGCGCTCTTCCTCGTGAGACAACTTGATGGCGTCGAGCTTGGACGCGTGGTTGGTCGCCTCCACGAGCTTCTCCAACTCGTCGCACTTCTTGAGCAGCGCCGACCGCTCCTCCTCGTGGGACGTCTTCAGGGCGCCGAGCTTGTCGGCGGCGTCGGCCTTGATCTGGTGAATGAGGACGTCGAGATTTTGCTGGGGCGGCTGGACGTCCTGTTGTTGCACCGATTGGACTGGCGTCGGCGTCGGCTGCTGTGTCACCACCGCCGTCGGCTGCTCAGACTCTCTACGCGATTGCTCGGGCTGCCCCCGTTGCTCCGACGGCTGCTGCGCTCCCTTCGGCGTCTCCCGTCGCTCCTCTCGCCGCTGGTTCTGGGCCTCGAGTTCCAGGATCTTGGCCTGTTGCGCCTTGACCTGCTGCATGAGCGAGTACACTTGGTCCTCGTCCTCGTACCGCCGATCGATCGGTCGGTCGGCCCGCGGGTCGTTGCCCTTACCCTTATTTCCCGTCGTTGTGGTCGGCGCCACGCTCCCTTCGCCACCCGCAGACTCTGCCTGCTGCTCCCACCGCTGCTCGGGCGCCTCCCGCGCCTCTGGCTTCTGCGCATTCTTCTGTGGGTTTTGCGTTCTCGCACCCGTGGCTCCACTCAACTTTCTGATCACCCTGGGACTCGCAAGCAGACTCCTCGGGCTCAGCGCCTGCAGCAGCGCGTCGTCACTCGCCCCCATCCCCTCCTCTTTCCCTCCGTCCTCCTTTCCTTCCGCCCCCCGCATCGCCTCGAAAAACTTCTCATCCAACAGCCCACCACACGACGGCCCCGGGCTCACCAGCATCAGCGGCGAGACAATATTCGAGCCCTCGTCGTGCTCGTCGACTCGACCGTCGTTGCCGTCGTTGCCGTCGTCACGGCCATCGGGGCGGCCGTCGCCGTCCACCACCAGCCTCGGCGGCCGCCCCTGCCCGGCGCCGGTCCCTTGCTCCGACGACGCGCCCTCCACCGACCCGAACAGGTTTCCGAAGAACGCAAACCCCTTCCGTTCCCTGCTCTTGCTCTTGCCCTTACCCTCCCCGCCTCCCTTTCGGTCGGCGTTCTTGTTTCGAAGCGCCATGGACCTCCTCGGCGAAGCCGACGCGGAAGGCGGCCCCTTCTTCCTCGCATCCCGCTTCTTCTTCGTCGGCGTCGTATACATCGGCGGAATCGACTTCACCGACTGACGCAAGTCACCGGCGACGCCCACGTCCACCGGAGGCGTCAGCGACGCCTCCTGCCGGTACCGACGTATCGCCTCATGCTTCAGGATCACGTCCTCGACGGCTTGCTGCCTCTTGTCCGTCTTGTCCGTCTTGTGCGTCTTGTCCGGTCGCACGTTGCCCGCTCCGTACGTGCTCGTCCTGTGTGTCGAGGGACCGTAGGTCGAGTCTACGTTCGCGATCTCTCGCGCCTCGTCCTCTCTTCCCCACGCCCACCCGCTCCCGCTCACCTCATCACCGTCTTCAACGTCGTAGTGCACAGTCGTGCCCGAGTACCGAGGGGACGGGCCTGGCGGAGGGTGGAATTGGCCCTGCATTTCATCAACGGTCAATTTTGAAAAATTGACCGTTGGGGGGAATCGTCTGGCCCACGACGACGGCCGCGCAGTGCGTTATACACAGTATGGTACCGAGTGTGTGGTATAGTGATGATGATGATAAAACAACAAACGCATGTGCGCAACGGGACGAGAAGGCGTGCTTCCCCCTCTTCAACAACTAGACCACGACCAAGCGATCCAAGTTTGCTCGCACCTGGTCTGTCGGCTCGAAGAGCGCCCCCACCAACGTGACCACCTCGTGTCGATCGAAGAGCCCGCCGAGAATCCCGTCCAGGAATCCGGTCACGATCTCGGCCGATGTCATCGACATGATGTCGCACAACGCCTTGAGTCGCATCAACGGCGTGGACATGTCGCCCGGTATATCCGGTATATCCGGTATATCCGGTATATCCGGCATATCCGGCATATCCGCTCGTATCGGTCCCCCGGCCGCGGCCCACAGCCCTTCCGGCACCTCGTCGAGCACTTGCACGAGCGCCTCGCTGAGCTCCTCGCTGATATCGGGCAGGTCGAGGATGGAGTCGACGACGACGTCCGCGACCCAGTCCAATAGGTCGGTCACGATGGCGGCGACGAAGGCCGGCGGGACAGCCGGGGCCGTGGTCGTCGCTGCGTCGGACGTCAAGCTCTTTTCCAGGCGTCCAAAGGCATGGGTCAGTCTGGACACGGCTTTTTTCTTGCTGATAATATCCTGCACGTCGACGCGCTGGCGCCACGCCGTCAACACTTCGAGGTGCTCGACCAGATGGGCCCGGCGGAACGCGTCGAGGCGCCGGCCGAGGACGTCTCGGGCGCCGAGCGCGGCGATCCGCCGACAGGCGGCGTCGAAGGCCGGTGCAGGCGTGGCAATTGACCTGACGCCGCTCTTCTTGTCTCCAAAACGCAGCGCACATAGAGACCGGGCCACGTACATGCACGACATGTACTCGAGGGCAGCGAGCCGCAGGATCGTGTCGCTGTTCCCGTCGTCGCCGCGGAGTTCGACCAGGACTGTGAGCAGAGCGGCAACGTCCTCGGCCAGAGATCCCACAAAATGTGCATACTGCCCGTCAGAGAGCAGCGCGGCATTCTCCTGCAGTGCCGCTGCCAGGCGGCCCATCGCGGCCACGTGGGACGCGCGCACGACCAGGGGCATCTCTGCCCGACACAACGGCGTATCGGCATCGGTAGATTGCAGTTCCGACAGAACATCTACGCCCATGATGCGCTGCTCGGTCCGGATCCTTCCGTCGTCGTCGGTGTTGGTGGTGTCTGCCCCCGCCGCCTCGTGCGTCTCGCGGCCCCAGGAAATCAGCGGGTCGCCGCTTGCAATCACACGATACGACCCGCCAACAGAATCCACTCCAGAGTCAACACCGACCCCGAAAAGCGCGTCGCGAACCGCGCACATCGCGTCCGCCCGGAGCCGTCGCAAGATTTCCTCGGCACGCACGCTCGCCGCGGCCGCCAGCGTCCCCGCCGACGTCCCCGCGCCCACCACCGACGTCCCGAAAAGGGCCTCCACTTTGGCTTCGAGCTTCTTCGCAAACGCCATCCGCCTCATCACCGTCGCCTCGTCGCACGCACCGTGCTGCCCGTCGTCCCCGTCCCACTCTGCAACGTACCACCCGGCCACGAGCCCCCACAGCACTTGGCCCACGGCCGCCACCCAATCCTCGTGCCCGAACAGCGTGTCATTCTTCAGGCACGTCAGCACCTTCAGCACGACCTTCTCCCGATACCCCACCGGATGCTTTGCCACGTCTCCGAACGTCACCAACACCCTGCGCACCGACTGCGCGAACACCAATTCCGCCAACCGCCTTCCCGCCTCCTCCACGATACTCGCACGTGCCGTGCCACGTCCCGCTGATTCCATCGCGTCCATCGCGTCCAGCGCCGACCCCGCCCGCAACAGGCCTCGCAGCCGCGCCGCCCTCGACGGCTTCGGGAGCCCGCCCTTCTCAAACACCACCGACGTCACGATCTGCTCCACGATCACGTTCCTCGCGCGTGCTTCGAGCTCTTCTACCGCCTCCCAATGCTTATCGTGCGACGACCCTTCTGTTGCTGTCGCTGTCGCTGCCGCGTTGGTGTCGTTGCCCCCGCCTCTTCGGTGGGCCGTCATCATCCCCACCAGCCCCTCGAGGTTCTCCACAACATCCCGCTCCAACGCCCCCACGTACGCGCGATCATCCAACCCCTCCGTCTCCCCTCCTTTCCTTCCGTCCTCTCCGTCTCCGTCTCCGTCTCCGTCTCCGTCTCCGTCTCCTCCCTCATCGTCGTCGCTGCTCATCCCAACCACGCGCAGCCCGTGCCGCACGCCCGCCGCCCGCGTCCCAAACGCCTCCTCCCACTCCCGCTTGCCGACCTCCGCCAGCAGCGCCACCACACGATCTCCCACATGCGCGTGATCCCACGCCACGCGACACAACTCGTACAAACCCTCCTCGTTCTGACTGACCAGCTGCAAGCGAAGAAGCTCGGCCAGCGGCTGCGAGGAGCTCGCCACGGCCGCCTCGACAGACTCGGGCGACGCCTCGAGATGATGGCTGTCGCCCAACACCCGAACGGCCTGCTCCAACAACCCGACGATCCCCTTCGTCCTCGCCTGGTTCAACCGGAGCAGACAGGTCCGACAGAGTTCCTGCCGCTTGCTGTTGATCGCGGCAGGATCATTCAACGCGACGCTGGCTGTCGCATCGAGTTCAGCCAGCGCCGCGATATACTCCTCAAGAATGGATACCGTTACTGGTCGTTGTTGCTGTACAGCATGGAGGGACGACATCTCGGTTTTAAATATCGAATTTATTACTCGGAAGGGTCCCGGGGACTCGCCGTGCCGTCGCCACCCCGCTCACCGGGAGACGAGAGGAACTGATACGGACTCGCCGGCGGCCTCTCCTCCGCCCTCGCCTGCAACCGCTTCGCAATCTCATCCGTTGTCAGCGACTCGACCCCGTCAGGCTCGACCGCATCCGCATCCTCAAGCCGGAGCCCCGCAACGGTCGGCGGCGTCTCCAAGCAAGTCCCACCGCCGCCACCACCTCCACCTCCGCCTCCCCCAACGTCGTCCACGAACAACGCGCTGATCAGAAAGTCCAGCCCGACCTCGTACCAATACGAAGGCCGCATGCTGTTATGATCCCCCTCGAACGACACGACCCGCTTCACCTCCGCCCCGTGCCGCTCAAACAACCGCTCCGTGTGCCAATCGCCGATGAACGTATCTTCCCTGCCGTGACCGAACAACACCGGCACGTACGTCCCGCCCACCACGTCCCTCGGACTCACATCCTCCAGCCTAAACTTGGCGCGCCGCCTCACGCTGCGCTTCATAAAAACCAACAGCATCTTCACCAAACGCTTCGGAAGCCCCATCCCATGCTGCGTATCCGTCGCAATCTCCGTCATCAGCTCAACCAGATCGGCGAACGGCGAGTCGACCACGCACGCCGCGATGCTGGGGTCCCTGTGGCTGTACAGCAGCGCAGTCACCGCCCCCATGCTCCGGCCCCATATTCCGATCGTCGACACCGACGGCAGCGACCGGAGGTACTCGACGACGGTCTGAACGTCCTGCTGCTCGTACGCGCCGAGGGTGACGTACTCGCCATCCGAGAGACCAGATCCCGCAAAGTCCAGGGCAAACACCGATATATTGTACTGGAGGACGTTAAAGAGTATCTCCTCCGCGTCGCGTTGTGAACCCGAGTTGGAATGGAGGTAGATGACCACCGGCGACGGGTTCGACGACTGAAGAAGGGAGAATGGCGACGCCGGCGGCTGTCGTTGTTGCGCTCGTGCCTGTTGTCGACGATGCGCACCGTCACCCTCCCCTGCCGTTCCCGCCGATCCTGGCGTCCCCGCCGATCCTCCTCTCTCCATCAAGCCTTCCTGGCAGCATCGGAAGTGGCTACACACGAGTTTCTGACCGCGAGGATTGGTGAGCACAACCGATTCCCGGTAGTACTTTGCCACCGGGTACCCTGGCAGCGCGAACCGAAAGGACCCCCGCGACCCACCCACGAGGGCATCCTCGCTGTACACGTCCCGCGGAGGCCGCGTAATGGCGTCGAGCAGCTGCTGCCAGAGCGCCAAGACCATCCTTCTCCCTCCCTCTCGTTCGATCGATCAAACCCCACCACGAAATCGGTGCGCTGTCCTACCCTACCGAACGACCGAACGACCACATGCGCAGACGTCTACTCGCCCCAGAGACACTCGCGGAGACAGAGACAGAGACAGAGCGAGAGAAAGACTCGCGACGTACAACGCCTCCCGAATTTCAGACTTTTTTTTGTCCTGCTGTGCTCGGTGGCCTTCTACACTCTGTACGATTCCCATGTCGGACGACGGGGACATGGACATGCCCATGCTCGGAGAGGAGGAGGAGGAAGAGGAAGAAGAGGACGACCTGGTCGGAGAAGAAGACGAGAATGACGAGCATGACGACGACGGTGGGGACGACGGGGACGACGGGGATATGGATCTGGAGGACATGCTGATGGGAGAACTCGACGGGGACGGCGGGGGAGACGGCGAGGAGGAAGAGGAGGGGGAGGACGAAGGGGAGGACGGGCTGGGGGACCTGGCGTCGCCGACGACGGGCGGGCACACCGAGCCGGAGAGCATCATCTATACGGAAGGCGACGAGGTTGCTGGCGGGGACGACGATGCAGAAGACGACATGAATGCGGACGCCGACGTCGACGTCGCGCAGCTGGCGTCCCCGCCGACAGAGGTCGGAGATGCGCCAGGGGCGATGCGGCCAGCCTCGGAGAACGACAACGATAAAGGCAACGATAACGACAACGACGAGGAAGACGCCAACATTGACGACGACGACGACGACGACGACGACGACGACGACGATGTGGATGACGATAACGGTCAGGACGACGACGAGGAAGAACGCGAGGACGACCTCGAAGAAGAACCCGAACTCCCGCAAGAGCCAGTCCCGGACGTCCACCAGCAGTTTGCGCAGCTCCTGGCGGACCCCGGCACGCCGCGTCTGCCGTCCGACCCATCCATTATAGACGTGTCTCGGCTCACCATCGAGCAGCGGAAAGTGTACAACGCCAAGGTCATGTCGCTGCTGACAGAGAACCAGTTGGACCGGTACGAGTGCTTCCGGCGGTCCAGTCTGAAGGAACCGATGCGTCGTCTGGTTCAGGTGATCGTCGGCGGTGGTATTCCCAAGGCCACGGATAAGATCATCGTGGCGATGGCCGGCGTGGGCAAGGTGTTCGTCGGAGAGCTGGTGGAGGAGGCCCGGCGAATCGCGGAAGCGAGGGGCGAGCGCGGGGCGCTGCAAAAGTCGACGGTGATGGAGGCGTACTTCCGGATACGCGGGGAAGGCAGCGCGAGGCAGAGCGAGGGGAGGCCAAAGCGGCGAAGGATCGGGAGGCTGTAAAGGTGTAAATTCAGAGTGAATGAACAGCCGAGCTCCAATGAAGGCCTCCGCCCGAAGCCGGGCGAAGCCGGGCCACCTCTAGTTCAGAGTTTCAAGTTTGAATTCGATCGCACGCGACACAGCTGGAGACTGAACGTGTCTTTCAGGACTGACCGACCCGCCGGACGGACGTGCCCCCCCGCAGTGAAAATCGCGTGCGCAGGATCGCGGGAAAGATGAATGTCTTGGCCCTCCTTTCCGTCGTTCTCTTGGTCGTCTTCAACCAGGTGGACGTTGCCAGCTCGTTTGCATGGTGGGTAATCGACCGACGCGCGCTCGTGCTCTTTGCACGCCCAGACTCGACGCTCACTCGCTTCGTGTCTCGTTCGCCACCACAGGAGGCTCTTCGCAGGTCGCGAGGAGTGCGTATCGGCATACCTCTCCGACAAGCACTGGTGCGTTGCGCCGTTCAGTTCGTTCGACGTCAGTCGTCGGCCGGCCCAAGCACCGGCCGACCGACACCCAAGCACCGACAAGCACCGACGTCGTCGAAGAGAGAACTGCTCACATCTACCCCGTTTCTCCTCTCTCTCCGCAGGGCGTTCATCGAAAAGACGTACCCGGGACAGACGAGCAAAGCTCAAGTCATGATCGACATAGGTTTCCTAGTCACGACGAAACACGACGTGGAGGACGATAAAGCCAACGTGGATTACGGCGTGTATGGCCCGAGCAATGCGCTTCTGACCAGCGAACAAGGCGTCTCGGAGGGGGAAATCGACCTCCACACCGCGGCCGAGGCCGCGGGACCGTACAAGCTCTGTGTGCGGGTGAGCGGCGGTAAGCTACTTCGCCCGAGCGTCATCGTGGACATTTCGTACTTCAGCGTGTTTTACGACGGTGACGACATGGGGCTGGATCTGCACGACTCGTCGGATGAGAAGGGAGACATGAAGGAGACGCTGGCGACGCATGAACAGATTGAAGACATTGAGCTCGGACTGGCGAAGCTCGACCGGTTCCTGCACAACGTGACGTCCGAGACGAGGTTCCTATACGCGAGAACGCTGAGACATCTGCGGACGTCGGAGTCGACGCTCAGTCGGACCAAGTGGTACTACGCGACCCTGTATTCGTTCATCATCGTGGCTTCGGTCGTGCAGATCATGGTGATCAGGTTTTTGTTCCGCAAAAGCCAGCGCGGTGGTCTGATGATGCTGTAAGACAAAACACATACAATGCAGCAGGTATCATCGTCATTCGCGAGCAAGGGAATGGTCTTCGGCGCCACGGCGCAGTCCAGGGCCCCCCGAACGACCCACTCGTGTTGCACATGTGGAAGAAAACTGGGCAATTCAACCACCGCGCGCGCCGTGGACGGCGGCAACGAATCCCAGTCTGGTCGTGAGACGACTTTGAACGAATCAACCAAGCAAACGCCGGTGCCCCTGATCTCTTCGTCGCGCCGGACGGTCGTCTTTCTGCCCTTTGCCGCGGCCGCTACCCAGCTGGCGGGCAAGGCGCGCGCGGACGACCTCGCGACCGGCGAGACCGGCGCGGCCGCCGCGGCCGCCGCCGGGGCGTCGGACGATCCTGGGTGCAGGGAGTGCGGCGGGAGCGGCGTGGTCGCGTGCGACCTGTGCGGTGGCAGCGGCAAGTGGAAAGCGCTCTCGCGGAAGCGCACAAAGGACTCGTACATGTACACAGAGTGCCCGCAGTGCTACGGAAAGGGCGTTCGCGTGTGCGGCACGTGCTTCGGTACTGGCCTGAGGAATGTCCGCGGGCTGCTGAGGCGCCCGGAGGCGACGCTGCTGGTGCAGAAGATGCAGCACGGGGAGCTGCGGCCCGGCGAGGCCCAGGGGCTGCTGGAGGAGGCCAAGAGGCAGATGCGCGAGCGGACGAGCAGCTAGTACTGTTTCATTCTTTCATTCTTTGAACGACATGCCACATGCCACATGCCACATGCCACACGACATCAGATCACGCGATCCCTACCTGCCTACCAGTCGTCATCGGCAAACTCGAGCTCGTAAAACCCGCGCCAGACGCTGTCTCCGCGACCGCCGTATCCCTGCTGCAAATCATTGATCCTCTCCAGCGCCGACGCGGCGGCGTGGGTGTCCTTGGCGATCACGGCCGCCTCTCGCAGCACAAAGTACGTGAAGACGTTCGGCTCGACGCCCCGGGCTCGCATCTCGTCGATGCCGTCGTGGACGCCGTCGAGGCCCTCGAGCCGGGCGCGGACGAGGAGCAGGGCGTTGTAGAACCGTGGGCCCACGGACATGCCTCTTTCGCGCGCATGGGCCATGAGCCGCCGTGCGAGCTCCTCCATGGGCGGAGAGTGGCCGGCACAAGCCTCGATCAGGGCCACGTACTCCTTGGCCGAGATGTCGACGTTGTGCGTCTGGATCAGGCCGAAGCAGTGCTCCAGTTTCCCCAGGCGCGCCATCGCATGGAGGAGGTGGTTGTTATGGACTGCATTCCCCCTTGCTTCATGCTTCCCGCCAGCGTTTCCTCCCCTGTCGACGAGCACCCGCATCATGCGATCCTCGCCGTGTACCAGCGGCACGTCGCCCACCTCGGCCATCACCTCGTCCGCTTTGCCGAGGGCCGCGAGACACAGCATCCTGTCGTCAATCAGGCCAATCTCTCTCTCGTCCGCGCGGCGTCGCGCCCGGCGGATATTATTGCCGGCCAGCAGGTCGTCCACGTCCTGCAGCAGTCGCACCGCCACCTCTTCCAGGTATTCGAGCAAGACTTCTTTCGACTTCCTTTCCGCTGGCTTCTTGGACGACGTCGACGTCGACGACGAGGCGCCCGCGCCCGCGGGCGCGTGCAGCGCCCGGCGCCAGCACTCTTTGCCCAGCGCATCGTGCAATGCCTTCAGACACAGACCCGCCAGCTCGCCGTATACACCGTCACCGTCACCGTCACCGTCACCATCAGCACCACGTCGTCCATCGACGTATTCGACCGCCTTGGAAAACACGTGCGCCACGTTCTCCACGTCCCCAGCCATCCCACACGCCGCCATCAGCGTCCCCCACGCCCGACCAACCTCCACCCCGTACTCGTCAATAATCACCCCAACAGCCCGCTCCGCATCCTCAATCTCCCCCTGCAACGCATACGACTGGATCAAAATCTCGATAGACGTCTGGTCGGGCACCAGCCCCATCCGTTGCATCTCGGCAATCCCCTCTTTGATCGCCAGTGACCCCTCTCGCCGCCGCAACGACCGCCGCAACAGCGCATTATACGTCACCGTATCCGGCGTCATTCCCCGCGACGCCATCGCATGCACAACCCGATCCATGATCCCGTCATTCGACGTCGCCACCGACGCGTGCAACACCGTATTGCACGCCACCCGCACGTTGACAATCGGCGACCCGTGCTTCTTCTTCTTGTTGCGTCTCCTTCTTCGGTCGGTCGACGTCGTTCTATGGTCAACTTCAACAACGTCGTCTTCAACGTCGTCTTCAACGTCGTCTTCAACGTCGTTTCCTCCCCCGATGTCGTCCACGACCTCGACCGCCACCGGCAAGTACCCCGCCGCGACCAACTCGTCCAGCACCCCCTCGCACGCCTCCACCGCCCCTTCAAACTCCCCACCCGCACACAACCCACCGACGTAACTCGCCACCACCGACGTCCGATCCGCCACCGAAAACCCCCCGGCCGCCGCGGCCGCCTCCCACCGCCCCACCATCTCCCCTCCCAACACCCGCAGCACGCTCGACCACGTAATCACGTCCGCAC
>Ga0255780_10002637_pt1 | contig 15983 bp, 13 predicted proteins | sample 071ome_32_FD_179978 | JGI IMG/M metagenome (GOLD analysis project Ga0255780, IMG submission 179978) | Coastal salt marsh microbial communities from the Groves Creek Marsh, Skidaway Island, Georgia - 071405AT metaG (version 2) | ecosystem: Environmental > Aquatic > Marine > Intertidal zone >... | reverse complement strand
TTATAGATTAAAAACAAAACTAAGAGCAGATGGTTCGACACCTAATGGTAGATATGTTGAAGATTTTGAATATGTTGCAGGGTTAGGAGATCTTGATGAAAACAACGGTAGGTTTGTAAGGACACCGGAATATCCTAGTGGTACATACGCATACTTTATAACAATAGATACTAATAACGATCCTGCATATCCTTATATTGTAGGTAAATCGTATCACGGTACACCGTTGTTACCGAATGGTAACGGCCGTATGCCACAAAGCGGAAACATTAATGCAACAGCAAAAGCATACATTAGTAGATCCACCGTTGGACAGATTATTGTCGAAAACACAGGCGCAGGATATACACAGGCTCCTATTGTAACCATAACAGGTGGCGGTGGAGAAGTTACAAAGACAGCAAAAGCGGTTGCTATTCTTGAAAACAAGAAAGTAAGAACAAACAATACAAGTATTAAGTTTGATAGAATTAAGAGTTTTAAAAATATTTTAAATGAAAGTGCTGTTGATCAATATACATCTAACAAAGGTCAAATTACATATCAATTAACATTTTTACCAACTCTTGACAAAAGAGATTTTGATATTAGTATTAATAACGAAACCGTTTATATTGAAAATTTTGATGTATCAATTAAAACATCAACAGAATTTACATATAAAAAACAACAGGGTTATATTACATTAAAAGAACCACCAGAAGAAAGATCAACGGTTCGTATAGAATACAAAAAATCTATTAACTTAATGAATGCTGTTGATAGAATTGATTATTACTATTCACCTACCGATGGTATGCCAGGTAAAGACCCTGCACAATTAATGACTGGAATTGAATATCCAGGTGTTGAAGTACAAGGATTAGACTTTGGTGTTAGTGTTGGTTGGGACGGTCTTCCTTGGTTCAGTCACGGTTGGGATACTTTCTCAGGTGGCAACACGGATTATGCTTTCCGTGCAGATGGTAGTACAAGTTCATTCTTGTTACCATATGTACCAGAAAGCGGACAAGAAATTAATGTTTACTTCGACGGAGTAAGACAGGATCCGACAAACACAGCAACAATTATTGGTGACGGAAATACACAAACATTTAATTTAAGCGTTACTCCTGCTGATGGTGTATTGGTTGTGTTTAGAGAAAGCACATCCGATGGTAGTTTAACACCGACTGATGTTAACAACTTAGATACTATTATTCAAGGTGGTAACTTTGCATACAATACAGCAACAGGAACTCGTCCAGAGGATATTAGTTTAGATGGAGACGGTTTTGTAACACCTGACACAAGTCATGCTCCGGAAGAAGTTGTTCCAGGGCAGATGTTTGATTCAGTTGATATGAAAATTTATAATTCACCTGCAGATGGTTCACCTATTATTGAAACAAATAGATATTATGGTGATGGAACAACTAGAACATTCGGATTCAATAGATATCCAGGAACAAATGATTCCATTTATGTAACGGTCGCAGGAGAATATATACATCCAGATGATTACACAATTAACTATGAAGATAAAACTATTACAATTAAAGAAATTAATCGAAATGGTGATAGTGTTGATGCTCCTGAAACAAATGACCTTGTAACGGTACAAACACTAAACGTTGCTGGTACTAATATTTTAGAAAGAGCAACATTCACAGGTGATGGATCAACAACAGAATTTTTAATGTCCGCGAGATTTGAAGATGTTAAATCTGCATTTGTAACCGTTAACGGTGAAGTAAAAGATTATGTTGTTAGAAAGGATAGTGAAACATCTGGCGCAATAATTGATTTAGTAAATCCACCAGTAGAAGCAAATAAGGTAATTCAAGTTGTTGCTTTAAGTGGTGTTGATAAAACATTTAGTGAGATTAAAACTGACGTATTCATAACTGACGGCAGTTCGATAGAATATCAATTATCACAAACACCTGATAAAATCGAACCTTTCCATAGCATGGCCATTGTGGAAGCAAATGGAGAAAGATTAAAAGCACCGGATACAATTTATTATGTATCAAATGGTATTACACTAGATTATCTTGCAAGTCAAGATCCGGCGTACCCAGCATTTAGTTTAGCATTAGGAGAATTAGAAGTACATCAAAACGGTGTTAAACTTGTTCCTATTTCAGATTACCAATTCGATACTGCAACTAACTTAGTAACTTTTTATAGTGGAAATTTAGAAGCAGGTGATGTCATTGCAATTACAATTTTACGTGAACACGATTATGAAATTAATAAACATAATGATGACGATAGTACTGGTGCAGGTTATATTACACTTGTAGGAAATAGTTACAATGATTCAACAGGATTTGCACAAGGAACAGAAATTAGGGTAACAACATTTACAAATCACGATGCTAATCTAATGCGTAAAGAAGTTTTCAACGGTCAGTTAGGCGGACATTACACAATCGCAAGACGTGCAATTGATAGTAACTATATTTGGGTTGAACTAGATGGTAAACCTCTAGTTGCTGATAGAGATTATAAAGTAATGGATGATGGTTATACAATTTATGTTGATAACAAGTTTGAGCAACTACCAACATCGAGAGTTGTAATAACGTCATTCAGTGAAGACATATCATATGATGCTGTTGGATACAGAGTGTTTAATGATATGCTTAATAGAACACATTTCAAACGTATTAGTAAACAAGATACAACAACACTTGCACAAGATTTAGATATCGCTGACACAGAAATTATTGTTGACGATGCAAGTTTCTTTGAAACGCCATCACCAGAAAGAAGAGTTCCTGGTGTTATATGGATTAATAAGGAAAGAATTGAGTTTTATAAAATTGACGGTAATAAGTTACAACAAATTACAAGAGGAACACTAGGTACTGGTGTTGCTCAAAAGCATGATGCAAAAACATTAGTTGTTGACGGCGGACCAACACAAACAATGCCATATACTGATACTATCAATGTGTTTGAAGTTGTAATTAGAGATGGTCTACCAAACGGAAAACAAACACATGTATTAGAAACATTAAACATTACAACGAGTGCAAATGCACATGATCAAGTGGAAGTGTATGTTGGAGGAAGAAAACTTCAAAAACCAACTCCAAGCACAAACAATATTACTAAACATGATGTAGAAATTGCTTTTGATAGTAACGAAACTAGCAGTTTTGGTACTGATAGTGATGTAATTCAAGTTCCAGAATATACCATAGAACCAGTAGGAGATAGTGTTGCTAAAGGCTACTATAAACTGGTTTTAAGGGACCTTCCTGTGGATGGAACTGAAGTAAAAGTGATACAAAGACAGGGCAAAGTGTGGTATAGCCAAGGATCGGGTACAGCAACTAATGGTGTAACCCTACAAAGAACAGATTCTCCACAATCTCAGTTCTTACTAGAGAGGACCTCTGGTTTACCTGTAATAAATATTAGGGAGTAACCAATGTCAGACAAGGATAAAAACGTGAACGAGAAGCAAGAAATAAAAAAGCCAAATGAAACAAGTGGCATACATTTAGAAGGTCACATTAAGATATCAGACCCAAAATCGGGTGAAATCCTAGTGGATAAGCGTAATGCTATTCATTATGAAAATATGAGTATTTCACTAGCAGAATCGCTAGGTAATGAAGGTAAAGGTAACATCGTTGAAATGGCATTTGGTAACGGCGGAACAACGGTTGACCCAACAGGTATTATTACATATCTAACACCAAACAATACAGGTGTTAATGCTTCTCTTTATAATCAAACATATTATAAAACGGTTGATGATAACAACGTTAATAATACAGATCCTGCAAGAAACTACATTGAAACTAGACACATTTTAGGAACAACATATACAGATATTCTTGTAAGTTGTTTGCTTGACTATGGTGAACCGAGCGGACAACAAGCATTTGATAATTCAACAAACATGGATGGAGAATTTGTGTTTGACGAATTGGGATTAAGAGCGTACTCAACTGAGGGTTCGAACACAGGCAGATTATTAACACACGTAATTTTCCACCCTGTGCAAAAATCTTTAAACAGATTAATACAGATTGATTATACAATTAGAGTACAAAGTTTGACAAATATAAGCGAGATATAATAAATGGCTTACACGGTTAATTTTACAAACGAAATACAAAAGATACCGATTACCATCGACGATAATAGTCGTAATACATCGGCAACATCACTTACGTTGATTGGTCGTAACGAACCAAGTTATGGTCAAGCGATTGCAGAAAACTTTGTACACATTTTAGAAAATTTTGCAAATCCAACTGCACCTAACAATCCAATTGAAGGGCAGTTATGGTATGATAGTGCAACAAACAGATTATACATAAATGATTCAACCGCTGGAGCAAGTAATTGGCGACCAGCAGGCGGAGTTCATGTTGAAACAACAGAACCGCAAAATCCATTAACTGGTGATGTTTGGGTTGATATAACAAACAATCAACTTTACATTTATACTGGTGCTCAGTTCCAATTGGTAGGACCAAGTTTTAGTGGTGGACTTAAATCAGGTGCTGAAGCAGAAAAAGTTACAGATACAACAGGAACAGAGCATACAATTATCAAAAACTATGTTGATGATAAAGTTGTTACAATTATTTCAAAAGATCAATTTATTCCAAGACAGATTATTGAAGGATTTACAGAATTATATCCTGGTATTAATATTTCAGAAAAAGATTTCGATGGTAATGGAATCGTTTTAAACAAATTACATTCCAGTGCAACAAAAGCAGATGCGTTAAGTGTAACACAGCCTGCGGTAGAAGTTGTAAATGCAAATAATTTTTTAAGAAGTGATATTACAGATACAATGAACGGTCAGTTGTTTGTAAGAAACAACGGTGGTGTTACAATTGGTTCTAATCAAATTTTTAACTTAGAAATTGCAGGAAGCAATGCAGTTATTAAAAACAACTCCGTTGATAGCAATATTGACTTTAAAGTTTTTCCAACGTCAACCGGAGTAATTGAAACAGCATTAAGAATTGACGGTGCTAATAGACGTATAGGTATTAATCAATTAAGTCCACAAGCAACATTAGATGTTACAGGTAGCGGACATTTTACTGAAACGCTTCAAGCGGCATCTACTCAAGATGTAGTAGATTTAAACACAGCGGCATTTAGAGTAGCAGGTGGTGCGGCAGTTACCAAAGCAATTATAGTTGGAGGAAATTTAACTACTCGAGGACATTTAAGAGTTGGTGAAGATGCTCCAGTAGATGGCGCAACAGGTATTGCACCTAGCGTTGATAATATGCTTGAAATTGGTACACCAAGTTTAAGATTTAAAAACATTCATTCACAAGTATTCACAGGTAGATTAAACGGTACGGTAGTTGGTGATGTTACTGGTAATGTTAATGGTACAGCAGACAGACTAGTTGCTAGTACCGTGTTTAAAGTTAGTGGACACGTTTCTGATACAACAGGATTTTCGTTCGATGGTCAAACAGGTGGATCGACAAAAACATTTAACGTTACGCTAACACAAGATGCAATCGATGAACAGGATGCAGTACTAACAACACAAGTTAATGACGACACGTTGTTGATTTCTCGTAAGAATGCAGGACTTAAAAAGATTGCTTATACAGATTTCTTTAGTAATGCACCAACGGTACCAGTAGGTGCAATAATGCCATATGCTGGCCAAACAGCACCAACTGGATATTTGTTATGCGACGGTTCAGAAGTTGCTATCGGAACGTACAACGATTTATACGGAGTTATTGGTACAACATTTGGTACTGGAGTAAATCCAAGCACATTTAAACTTCCTGATCTACGTGGTAGATTTACACTAGGTTTAGATAACATGGATAATAACTTAACGGTACAAGATATTAATAATAATCCTGTGGACGCTGGTGGCGGTGTTGCAGGCAGAGTTACTGATGCTTCTGCACTTTCATTAGCAGGTACAGGTGGTGATGAAACAAAAGATATAACAAATAATGCACAAGGACATTCAGGAACACAATTTACTGATAATACCGGGGCAGGACCTTACAGCAACATTGATGTAATGAATCCTTACTTGGCATTGAATTATATTATAAGGTACGCAAAATAATGGCTTATACTATTAACAAAACTGATGGAACGGTACTTACAACGGTAGTCGACGGAACGGTAGATACTAGTTCTACTGATATCGGCTTAATAGGTAAAAAGTTTAGTAACTACGGAGAAATTTTTAACGAAAACTTTGTTAAAGTTCTTGAAAGTTTTGCTAATACTACTGCACCTAATAATCCGTTAGAAGGTCAAGTTTGGTATGATAAACTAGAAGGCCGTTTAAAAGTATACACAGGTACAACATTTAAACCAACGGGTGGACCACTAGTTGAAGAAAATGAACCAAGAGGTTTAGTTAAGGGAGACCTTTGGATTGATTCATTAAACAATCAGTTACACTTTTATGATGGTGTTAACTTAACACTTGCAGGACCTATCTATAGTGAAGCACAAGGAAAACACGGATGGGAAGTTGAATCTATTGCAGATACAAACAATAACGGTCGTGCTATTTCAAAATTATTTGTTAATAACTTATTAGTTGCTATCTTAAGTAGATACGAATTTACACCATTAACACCGATTGCAGGATTTGCTACAATTAAAGTAGGTTTAAATTTTTCAACAAACGTAAACGGATTAAAGTTACATGGTGCGGCAACGTCAGCAGATACTATTGCAGGTATCGATCCTGGTAACTTCCTACGTGCAGATATTGCGTCAACATCAAATGCAGGTTTATCAATTCAATCAGATGATGGATTGGTTCTTGGAGGTGAACAAGATCTTAACGTTCAAATTATTGGTGATGTAACAACACTTACAAACAACTTACAAGATAAAGATTTTAAAATTAGAGTTAACTCTCAAGGCAATGGCGGTATTATTGATGCTATCAACATAGATGCTAGTGCAATGAATGTTAAAATATTTGAAAATAAACCTACAAGTCAAACAGAATTCGGCGGTAGTGTTATTATTCAACAGAATTTAACGGTAAATGGTGCGACAACTTTTGTTGATTCACAAGATTTAAGAGTATCAGATAAAAACATCGATCTTGCTTATGCTCAAGGAAATGAAACAGATGTTCTAGCAGATGGTGGTGGAATTACTCTACTAGGTGACACTGATCATACGTTTGCATGGAGCAATGCAGATGATGCTTGGGAAAGTTCAGAGTCTATCAGCGTTGCAACAGGAAAAGAATTTAGAGTTAATGAAGTTAATGTGTTAAACGAAACCACATTAGGTACTAGTGTAGTTAATTCAAATTTACAAAATGTAGGCGTACTAACAGAATTACAAGTTGACGATATTGAAATTAATGGTGATACAATTAGTACCGTAAGTTCAAGTGGTGATTTGAATTTCCGTATTTGGGGTACAGGAAATATTGTATTAGATCCGGAAGAAGCAACACCAGCAACACAAATTAAAAATATTAAAGATCCAACAGACGATCAAGATGCTACTACTAAAAAATATGTGGCAGAAGAGATTAGACGTAAAACATTATCGTTAACAATTAACACAACAGGTGAAAGTAATTTAACTACATTTTTACCTACCGTATTAACAACACTTGCTCCGGTTGCTTTGCATGAAGACGGAACAGAAGCAAGAATTCTTTCAGAAGAATTAACACTTGCAGGTGCACAAACTAATATTAATGTAACATCAGCACCAACAGGTGTTACAAACACATTATTGATCAACCCAACATTGGTTGATAAAAACGGATTATTGAATAGTGAATCAGTAATTGCGTCAGTAAGTTTTCCAGATGGTATTACACTATCAGGAAGTGCGTTATCGGTTAACAGAACATATCATTTATGTCGCATCAGCGGGGGTGCGTGGACATACGTGTCAACACTATAGAGGGGTGAAGAGAAAAGATGCCATATACAATTAATAGAACAGACGGGACAACATTAGCAACGATTGCTGATGGTGTTGTTGATACTACTACTGATTTACAATTAGTTGGTAGAAACGTCGCTGGATACGGTGAAATTCAAAACGAAAACTTTCTATCATTATTAGAAAATTTTGCAAAAGCAGACAATCCTCCCCCAAGACCACAAGTTGGTCAAGTTTGGTTTGACAAGAACACAGATAAAATGCGTCCTGCGGTATTCGACGGAGTTCAATGGAGACAGATTGGTGTTGTACAAATTGCTCCTGAAACACAAGAACCGAATAATAGAAAAGAAGGTGACCTTTGGTGGGACTCAACAAATAATAAATTATACTCTTGGACAGCAGATGGCGACAAACACATTTTAGTTGGACCAGAAGACCTAAAAGGTTATGAGTTTACCAAATGGGTATCAATGATTTTAACAGATGATCAAGGTACAGATCATCCTGTTGTTGCAGGACATATTAATAATGTTGTTTATGCTATACTTGCTGACGATGAATTTACAATCGATCAAGCAGTTACACCAATGCCAAACTTTACAAAGTGTTATAGAGGAACAACACTTAAAGGTACAAATGCAAATGGTATTAGCACAGATACAAAACATCATGGTACAGCAACAGATTCAGATAGACTAGGCGGACGTTTAGCCAGCACATGGGCAAACAGAAACGATAGCGAAGAAATTACAGGTGTTTATAGTTTTAAAAACAATGACGGTATTAACATTGGCGCCAACAGCGAATTAAAAATTAATGTTGATTCAGGAAATCAAAACGCTAGAATTGTTAACGAAGTAGATGATGTTTTAATATTTGGTGCAAACTATTCAGGTTCAGGGCCAGACAAAACGGTATTTGCAATTAGTGGTAAAGATATTTTACCATTTGGTGACAATCAAGTTAACATAGGTTCACCATCCTTAAAATTTAGAAACATTTATTCGGATGCAATTTACGCAAACATCATTGGTGATATTGTAGGACAATCACAAGGAACACATACAGGTAATGTTATTGGTAGTGTTATTGGTAACATGACTGGTGACTCGGTGGGTATTCATACAGGATCGTTAAAAAATACTGCTGGTAATGTTCTAGTAGATGCGGATAATAACAGATTTGAAGGAACAGCGGCGTTTGTTGATGATGGTGTTTACTTGTCAACAGCACAAACTATTACAGGTAACAAAACACTAAGCGGAACAACAACAGCAACAGGTGCAGTTAATGTAAACAACACATTAACAGCATGGATGACAAATCTTTCAAAAGGAACAATAGGTGCTGGTGCTGTACCAAGTTTAGATTCAGGAAGAGCAATTACAGATTTAACCATTGATGGTGTAACCGTACAGAATAGTGAAATACACGCAACCGAACTTAACAATGTTGTTATTCAATCAGGATCAAGAATCGAAAATAGTTCATTAGGAACACAAGGTACATTAACAAATGTTAAATCGGCATTGTTTACAGATCCTACAGGTTCAAGTTTCAAATATATAAGCAAAGACGGAACGTTTAATACAGCAGATAACGATACCGTTGTTACAGCATTGGCTATTAAACAATACGTTGATAGCAAAGTTGACGGTATTACTAAAGATATTGCATTCCATCTAGACACAAAAGACATGGGAATCGATGATGTTAAAAATCAACTTCAAAGACTAGCCCCAGCAAATGAATATCCTTTAGGAACGGTTGCAAGAATTTTAGGCAGTTACTATTATGCTAACCATCCATCAGGACAATTCTTCCGTAGATACGGTACGGTAACATATAGAAGATATGGTATTGGATATATTGGTGGTAGAACGTATACTTCAACAGGCGTAAAAGCAAACGTTACAAACTTAATTAATGCGAAGTCTTCAACAAGCGGTTACAAATTTATTAAAAGAGGTGTTGGTGCACCTACAACTACAACTAGAAATGTAGGAAGCAATATTGGATCTAGTGTCGATTTCACTACAAGAGTAAAAGCAGGTACAATTGATGGTTGGATTCGCTTTATTGATAGAGGTATTGATCAGAGCATTGCGGATTATTTTGGTATTCCGTTTGCAAAAGATGCTAGAGTATTGGTATTTGAAGATGGAGTAGTAGTTGGATACTCATTCGGACTAAATGATTTACAGGTAATATCAAGTGTAGGTGAAAAAACTATAGGTAGAGATAGTTTTGTCAGCGGTAGTCATACTATTAACTGGTCCAATTTCTTTACGATACCTAGTATGCCCGCAAATAGTTCAATTGACACTTATTCATATGATGTTACAACTAAGAATTATGCAGGTACTTGGGAATATGTTGGAAGCATCTAATGTGGAAAGTGGTAGAAAACTATATAACAAATGTGGATGAGATTATGGAACTAGTAAAGGAACATGAAAAGCAAGGAAAGTTTACTTTTCGTGGAAAGGGTGGATCAGAAAAGCACGGTACAATGTACGGTGAAAGCCACTTTAGTTCATTGTTTCAAAAGGACATGGATGATAATCTAGTCAATACCATTTGGAAGACCGTTGATATTGATGAAAAGAATAAAAACTGGTGCAGTCAATTAGTAGTAAACAAATACGCACCGGGAGATTGGCTAGTAAGGCATCAAGATAGCCAAGGAGGATACTGGCAGTTTAAGTTGGTTTTTCTAACTGAAGGTAAACCTCATTTTAAATACTGGGACGATGATGAAGTTGAACATCTAGTTCAAGAAAAAAAGGGTGCAATGTTTGACATGCCTATTAGAACATGGCATGAAGTAACAAAAATAGAAACAGACGAAGATCCTAAATATAGTCTTTGTCTAATATGGGAATAAAACAATGGCTGAACAAAGTATAACATTAATGTTTAATAGTAAAAATGGTGAAGTGATTGGTGGATTTCCAACCAATGAAGCACCTCCTATTACATTAAAAGATGTAAAATTTAAAACACTATCGTATGATCCAGACGTTTATGCATGGGTAGGAACATATGACAATGGTAAATTAGAAAAAATTGAATATGATACCACCAAGCAGGTTATCGATGAAGAAGAATTAGATCAAAATGTTAAAGAAAATATTGAAGGATTATATCCTGCGTATAAACAAATGAACATTATAATTGAAATGCTTAACCAAAGTAGCATTCCTAATACAGAAGATTTTCAAAAGATGTATGATTTTATCAAAGACGAAAGAGAAAAGAATGATGCACGTAAAGAAGTTTACAAAGCAGAAGGAACACCTTATGAGTTTGTTGATAAAGAATCAATACAAGAAAATGTCAGAAAACGTTTGGATATAGAATAAGGTAAATACTACTATGCCATATATTGTTAATACATTCAACGGACAGCAAATTGCAGTAGTAAACGACGGTACTATTGATCAAACGCTTGATATCAAACTTATTGGTAGAAACTATGCTGGTTTCGGAGAAATATTAAATGAAAATCTAGTTCATATGCTAGAAAATTTTGCAGGATCGTCATCTCCTACAAACGCTATACCTGGACAAATATGGTATGATTCAAACACTAAAGTTTTAAAATTTTATGACGGTAATCAATTTAGAGTTGCAGGCGGTGCCGAAGTAGGAACAGCACAACCAACCGGTCTAGCAAAAGGTGATTTTTGGTGGGAAGAAGATGGTGAACAATTATACGTCTTTAATGGTGAAGATTTTATTCTAGTTGGTCCTGTTGCAACAGGTGGTGAAGGTGTATCTCAAGTTACATCAGCAGTTGTAAAAGACGTATTAGGTAACAATAGAACAATTCTTAAAGTTACGGTACAGGATCAAGTTATTAACATTGTTTCAAAAGATGAATTTACCCTTGATAATAGTATAAACCCAATTACTGGATTCAGTGCTATTAAGAAAGGTTTAAATTTAGCAAGTAAAGTTACATTCCCGGGTATGCGTTATTGGGGTACAGCAGAAGATGCTGATAACCTAGGCGGTATTCCTGCTAGTCAATATATTTTAAATAGCGGATTACAAAGATTTTCCGACGAAGTATCCTTTTTAAATGATAATGGTATACTAATAGGTGCTGGAAGTGACATAAGAATACATATCACATCCGGTGATGAGGGTAATTTAACAAACCAAGTAGGTAACGTACTAAGATTTAATGTTAATGCAATCGGAACTGGTGCACAAAACGTTGCACGTTTTGAAAGTACAAACTTTATACCTGGAACAGACGGAACAGGTAGTATTGGTACTATCACAAACAAATGGGGACAGGGTTATTTTAACTCAATTAACATAGATGCAAACGGAAAATTAACAGGTAATGTTGAAGGTGATGTTACAGGTAACGTTACAGGTAATACAACAGGAACACATTATGGTAATGTAAATTCGACAACAGGATTAAGTACATTACGTGATTTAACGGTTACAGGAGTACTTACTGCTAACTTATCTGGTACATCTACAACAGCACAAAAACTTATAGTTGACGGCGGCGCCGGCGTTGTTGCAACGGTAGCGGCTACTCCAAGCACAATTCCTGCTAGAGATGTAAGTGGTGATATTTACGCTAATATATTTCAAGGAACAGCAACAAATTCTCAAGCACTTTCTAATTTTGCTCCAGACAAAGCAGAAATTGTTGTTGTAGGAGACACGGTTCCTGTTAGAACGGCCGCAGGTGATATCTATGCTAGAAAATTTAATGGTACAGCAACAGCGGCACAATATGCTGACTTGGCAGAAATTTATGCATCAGATAAAGATTATGAACCAGGTACGGTTGTTATAATAGGCGGAACTGAAGAAGTTACAGAATCAACATATCATTTAGATCATAGACTTGCTGGAGTTGTTTCAACAGCACCTGCTTATCTAATGAACTCAAAAGCAGACGGTGTAGCAGTTGCGTTGCGTGGTCGTGTTCCTTGCAAGGTTGAAGGAAAAGTCCAAAAAGGAGATATTTTGGTTACTGGAAGCAAGCCTGGAACAGCAGTTGCTTTGGCAGAAGGAAGTTCTATTCCAAATGCAGTTTATATAGTTGGTAAGAGTCTCGAAACTAGTAGAGATGATGGTATCAAACTAGTAGAAATCTTAGTTTAAAACTTCAAATAAAAGGTATCTTAAACGCATTTTAAGCGTCATACAGCGGTGTTAGTACTATTTGCTAGTACTTTGTTTATCTACTTGTATAACGTTGATATTAGACGCTTTTAGAAAGTCTAATCCATCTGTGCTACGATAGTTTTCACCAAAATAAACTTCTTTAATTCCACTTTGATAAATCAATTTGGCACATTCGATGCAAGGTGAATGTGTAATAAAAAGACTTGCTCCGTCACCGCTTTCATTCGAACGAGCCAATTTAGCAATAGCATTTGATTCAGCGTGTAATACTTCTGGTTTGGTTACAAGGTTAGGATTACCTACATCATCAAGGTGTGTACAGACTTCACACTCATTATCCCAACCCGAAGGCATGCCGTTGTATCCAATAGAGATAATACGATCATCCTTTACAACAATCGCACCTACATTCAAACGCTTTGCTGAACTTAGTTGTGCAAAACGTTCTGCAACATCCATGTATGCATTAATAAACTTAGGTTTCACTAACAAGTTCCCTTGCCAAAGGAAAGATTTCTGCGATTACTTTTGCACAGGCATGAGCAATTTCCATATGCTCTTTTTGTGTTCCGTTAGCACCACGTAATTCAATATAGTGTACCCACGAACGTAGTGTACCATTCATATACAAACGTGTTTTGGTAAGTCCTTCAGGTAGTACCTTACGTGCTTGTTCTTTTGCAATGCCTCGTTCTAATGCCCAATCATAAACTTCTTTTGAAAGATCAATAATTCTTTTTTGTTGCTGTTCCCAATGTGTTTGAAGCAGTACATCGTCTACTTCAATTGAATTCTGTCTGTTCTTTTCATCCTGTAGTCTTGCTTCAGATAGTTCAAACATATCACCCATCTCTTCTGGATTAGCATATCGTTGACTAAACTCCTGGAAACTGAATGAGCGATGACGAACAATTTGGTGAGCAATATCACGGGTAGTGTCAATTTCTAAACAAGCACTTACCATTTCAAGTGGAGACCAATGAGCATGTTTAATCAAGTATTTGATTAGTTTTTCACTAGTTTCCTTGTTCATTTGATTGCTAGGATTAGATACTCTAGCACAAAACGCAATAAGTTCTTGTGCGTTTACAACACCGTCATCTGAAAATTCTTGTGATGGTTGTGAGTATGATACTAGTTTAACGTTCATTTGTTCTTTCCTTTTTTCTTTTCTTCTGCGTTTTTTCTTTTGATAGTTTTGTTAATCTTTTTAGTAAAACTATTCTTTGCCTGTGTTACACGTCGTTGTAATTCCGACATATCTACTTTAAAGTCAATTGACACTAGAATGTCTGAATGTTCTTTGATTATTCCGTTTACCCGCTGGGCGGCCAAATCGGGATTGTTAGTTTGATTTAATATTGACTTTACGTTTATTATTGTTTTTTTATTATTTTTAAGATTTAGTTTAAGTTCAAGAATATGAGCGATGGGAAGGCTTTCGACTTTTATGTCGTCGATTACACCTTCCCATTCTGCATTTTTTGTCGGATCACCCGATAAGATGATTCTTCCTTGCGACTTTGGCATTACGCACTTGTTTTTGTCTTTTTAGCAGTTGTTTTTTTAGGAGCAAGTTCGTCCGCTTTTTTGCGAAGTTCTTGAACTTCTTTATATAAACTGTCTGCCTGTGCTCTGTATTGTTTAGCAAGATCTTCGTCAGATAAAACAGTATTGTCTACAGCAACTGGTTCGTTAACCGTTGCAACAGTTTCAACCTCTGCAGAATCGCCTGCAGGCTTAACTGCTAGATCTGCAACACTCACACCTTTTTGTTCAGCAATCATCTTATTTAGATCACTTAAAACAATATGTGTTTCTGTTTTATTTGTAGGAGTCATTGTTACATCAGATGTTGGTACTTTTTGTAATGCACCAATTTGATGTAATGCTGACAGCATATTTGCACCATCTGAAAATTTACGTACAGATAGAACAGTTGCTAATTCAAATGCTTGTTGACCACTTGGATCGTCGATTATTTTAAATAGTTCATCGTGGTAAGATTGACTTAACGGTGAAGTTGGAACTACTAATGCACTTTCAGGTTCATTAGGAATAGTTCTAAATGCAACTACAACTTTAGCGCCGTTTTTTAATTTACCAACATGTTTAATTGGTCCCATAATTTACTCCTTTGGAGCCTCTGCTGGTTGAGCAGGTGCTTCCTTTGTTTCAGCCGCTGGTGCTTGTGCTGGTGCTTGTGCTGGTGCATCTCCTTGATTTTTTGGTGTAACTGCTTCTAGGAATGCATTAAGTTTATTGTATGTTTTACCAACTACTTCCATTTCATTTGGCTGGAATGCACCACGTTTACTCGCAACGTCAATGATTGCTTTTAACGCCTGTAGATCTTGTACTGTAAGATCTGGTTGACCTGCGCCTGGTACGGCTTGTTCTGCAGGTGTTGAAGTGTTTTTATTTTCTTCAGTCATTTTGAGTTAACTCCTTGTTTAAGTTTTGTTATAACACTATTAATTATAGTACTTGAACATCAGTATCATGCAAATGTGAACATGCTAAATTGAACAACGTAATTTCTTCTGAAATTTCAAATCCAATTTTAAAAACAGGTGTTACTTTGTTTTCGATTATATCCAAATCTTGGATAATTGAAAATCTTCCAGAAAGGTTGTTGTATATCCACTGTCTAATATCATCAATTAATGATTGTATTCTCCATGCTGATGATGATAATCTTATAGATTGCCAATCAGTTGGACAAAAATCTAATTCACGAATTTCCAAACAATTTAAACTATTGGGTTCGTCTATTAACAGTCTCATGCCGCATCTCTTTGGCTTTTGGCATCGTAATGGCAAGTAATACCATGCGGTGCTTCAATTGAAGTGTCTGAGTGAATTACCCAAATAGTATCACAGTAGTTTTCGTCACCCCAGTTCCATGAATAACCATCTGTGAACAAAAT
>Ga0255780_10002634_pt1 | contig 15996 bp, 8 predicted proteins | sample 071ome_32_FD_179978 | JGI IMG/M metagenome (GOLD analysis project Ga0255780, IMG submission 179978) | Coastal salt marsh microbial communities from the Groves Creek Marsh, Skidaway Island, Georgia - 071405AT metaG (version 2) | ecosystem: Environmental > Aquatic > Marine > Intertidal zone > Salt... | reverse complement strand
GCGAGACTTTTCCCGCCAATCCTCTCGTTTGCCTGTTCGTTCCCACCATCCCATCCGTGCACATGCATACATTCCACGAGTGCTGACTCAATAAACGCGTCACGTAAGATGGATGAATGAACAGCGAAGCGACACCGCGATTACTCTCGATCACTCTCGATCACTCTCGATTACACCGCGATTACTCGTTCGGTGTCGACCGTCCGTCAGTGTGAGACGCGCGCGTCGGATTACGTGATCGCGTCGACGGATGACGATGACGATGATGTCGTCTTCATCGTCGTCGACGCTTCGCGTCGCGTCTTCATCGACCGCGTCGTCGTCGTCGTCGTCGTCGAGATCGTCAACCGGAGTGGTGCGCTTTTTAGAATCGCATCGGCGCCGCCGATCGAAGATTACGATCTCGATTGCGTCCGCGTCCGCATCGTCTTCGTCTTCGTCTTCGTCTTCGTCCGGATCGTCGTCGTCGAACCCGCCGGAAGATGGGACGAGAAGAAGAACGAGGGACCGATCGCCGTCGAGACGACGGGCGGAACGAACGCGACCGAGGGCGAGGGAGGGCGATTACGGGAGTGAACGACGCAGCCGACGACGCAGCCGACGACGGGATCACTCGTGGGAATCCGAACCGGGACGACGGTCGGTTCGGAGCGAAAAGGGACGGGCGTTGATGGAACCGCCGTCGGTACGGGGAACTGAGGACGCGCTACGCGCGCGAACGCGGTGGAGCGGGGGGACGACGACGACGACGACGACGACGACGCGGGCGACGGGTGGGCAGTTTGCCGCGACGCCGGGGGGGTCGGTTCGAAAGTCGTTGGACGCGTTGGACGACGGGATGGACGCGTCGGCGGCGTTGGCGGTGGTGACGCTCGCCGATACCGATGAGACCGCCGCGAAAACGTCGGCGTCGTCGGCGTCGTTCACGCTCGGCGCCGCGAGGGATACGGCGATATCCGGTACTTTTTTGGATGATTTCGTCGAAGAGTGCGACGTAAACGACGCCGAGTGCCGGGCGAGACAGAGAACGACGAGAGAGGTGCTCTGGGAGAGTTGGAGCTCGGTGAATCGAGGGGTGAGCAAACGAACGAGAGGTTTAGTGCTCTTTGGTCTCATCATGGCTGGGTTCGGGGCGAACATCACCTTGATTAAAGTGGCGCAACAAGAAATGTCTACGGATTTATTCGCGGCGTTGCGATTCGTCGTCGGATCGCTCGTCTTTGCGCCGTTTTTGAAAAACGCGATCAAGGATGATAGAATTATACGGGGTGGGTTTGAACTCGGTTTGTGGGTTTCGCTCGGGTACTACCTTCAAAACCTCGGCGTTGAGTCCACGGATGCGGCTCGGGCGAGTTTCATCAGTTCCTTCACCATCATCGCCGTGCCCATCATCGCCGGTCTCGCCGGTCGCACGGTGCAACCAAAAGTTTGGAGCGCCACGGCGATCGCCGTCGCCGGTTTGGCGCTGATGGAAAACGTCATCGGTGTTCCGGGATTCACCGACGCAGTGTCGGTGTCCACGACGGAGATCACCGAAGCGTTGACGTCCCCGGGGATGGACGACACGCTCCGTGGCGATCTCTTCACCCTCGGTTCCGCGTTGGTGTTTGGCATTCACATTTTCCGCACGGATTGCATCTTCAACGGCGTCACGCTTCGACACAAAGAATCCATGGGATTGGTGTGCTTACAAATGCTCACCGTCGTCACCGTGTTCATGGCGTTACTCGTGCGAGATTACATTCAGTGCGATTGCGACGTGAGCGCCATCTTGGGTGTGCAGAGCTGGACCGAAGTTCCTTGGTTTGAGGTTTTCTTTGTCGGCGCTGTCACTACCGCCGGGTGCGTCTACCTCGAAACCGTCGCCCTCACCTTGTTGGCGTCGCAAGAGGCGACGCTCATGTACTCCACGGAACCGGTATGGGGTGCGATATTCGCCTACTTATTACTCGGCGAAACCCTCTCCACATCCGCCACGGCCGGCGCGGCGCTCATTCTTTTGAGCACCGTCGTCGGATCGATGGGCGACGCCGACGAACCCCGATCCATCGAGGACGGCGCGCCGCCGCCGACGCCGCCGCCGCCGGCTTCTTCAGAAACCGGTGGCGCGGCTCCGCGTTAAAACCAAAATCGCGCACTACACGTTGATGTACGTCCGTCGGTCTGTGACGGACGCACACACCGCGTCAAGGCTACGCTCATCGCTAGTGTATCCATGAGAGCCGCCATCGCGCGGGCAATTTTGCTTTGTTGTTGTAATAAATCCACCTCTGCCGCTGCCGCTGAAGAAAGAAAGAATGAACGATTGATTGAAAACGCGTCGTCGTAATAACTCCTCCCACCTCTGCCGCTGAAGAAGGAAAGAACAAATGAATGAGTGAGTGAAAACGCGTCGTCACACACCGACGGACGGAAGAACGGAAGGACGGACGCGTGCGAACGAACGAACGAAGGAGAACATCGAGATGGCGTCCAAACGCGACCAATTCTTAACGGCGTGTAAAAACGCCAAGCTCGACACCGTCCGCTGGGGACTCGGCGCCGGTGGACAAAACCCAGGCACGCGCGACGACGATGGGTACACCGCAATCATGATCACCGCCATGGGGAACAAACACAAGGCTTTGCAAATGCTGTTGGATAACTGCCGACGGAGCCGGATTAAGGAGCCGATCGATTTCGTGGATGGATGCGGGGATGAACGGACGGCGTTGATGATGGCGGCGGAGCGAGGATACGAGGAGTCGTGCGACGAGTTGTTGTACGCCGGGGCGAATTTTAAGATGAAGTGCGCGAAAGGACGCACGGCGGCGGATTACGCGAGGAAAAATGGACACGATGCGTTGGCGCGTAAGATTGATCGAGGTGGGGATTCGAGCGAGGAGGAGGAAGAGGAGGAGGAAGAGGAGGACGCGGCGTTTGAGGGCGAGACGTCGACGCAGAGAAGCAAGAGAAAGAAGAAGGAGCTCGAGGCGTTGGAAAGACGAGGAGACAAGGGGAGCAAGGGGGGTAAGGGTAAGTCTCAGAATGATGACGCAAAAGAAGAGGATGTGCCAGCGGGTAAACCGCCGGAACCGAGATGGCCCGAGACGGTGAAGGCGATGGAGAGTAGTGCAAAGGAGCTCGCCATTGAACGTTCCAAGGGCGATACGGAGGTTGATCCGGCGCTCTTCTACGTCAACAGCGTCAATAACCTGAAGCTTCGACTGGGACCGACGCTCGTCAAGCTATCACCCGACATTAGTCGACTTTCTGGACTTTTGACGCTCATTATTAGCGGTAACGGGTTGACCGAGTTGCCAGATTCCATCGGCAAGCTAAAAAACTTGAAGGTTCTCGAAGCGGAAGACAACGCGTTGGCGTCTCTCCCGTCGAGCTTGGCGCAGTGCAAAAACTTGGAAATTCTGCGCGTGTCCCGCAACAAGATCAAGTCGCTCGCCCCGCTTGAGAATGCAAACAACCTCGTCACGTTGGTTGCCGATAACAACCAACTCACGACGCTGGACGATTTCACCATTGAAGCCAAGGAGCGTTTGGTGACTCTCTCCGCGCGCATGAATAAAATCACCGATGCGCCTGCTGATATTCACCAGTGCACGCTTCTCACCGAAATTTTCTTGAAGTCTAACAAGATTGAGGATCTTCCAGGCGAGTGGGGCGAATTGAAGGAGAAAAAGGTTCGTGAGATTGAATTGGATGGCAACCCGATCGCTGACCCGAAGGTTAAAAAGATGATGGGTAAGAGTGCAAACTTTGTCAAGGAGCTTTTGACGTACCTTCGCAAAAGCGGCAAAAAGAGCGCTGGAAAGAAGAAGAAGAAGGCTGCGAAAAAAGCGGAATCGGAAGATGAAAGCGCCGCCGCCAACGATGACGACGAACCGGCGCCGGAGCCATCCAAGCCTGCGGCGGCAGCTCCTGGCAAAGCTGCTCCCGAAGTGGCAGATGATGTCGATGAGCAGTCTGAAACCGAGGAAGAGCTCGAGGCTCGCATGGCGAAGATGAATAAGAAGGAACGTGAGAAGTTCAAAAGGAAACTCGCCGAGGAACGCCAGGCGAACGCTGCCCGCGAAGCCGAGCAAAAGCGTAAAGCGGCTGATGCCGCCGCGGCTGCCCGTCTTCAGGCGGCGAAGACCATGGGAGATGATGATATCGACAGCGATGGGGATAGCGATATCGACAGCGACGATGAAATGGCATTGCTTCAGCGCAGGAAAAAGGCTGCGGGCAAGAAGCCTGCGGGATTTCTCTACGCCATGACTGATGAACAGAAAGCCGCCGCTGAAAAGGCTGAGGCCGACCGTCTTTTGGCTATAGAGTTAGAGAAACAAGCCGCGGAAGAGGCAAAGAAGGACGCTGAGGCCAAGGCTGCCGCCGAACTGGCTGGCCGCGTCAAAGGTGTAAAGTTGACTGGAGAAGGCGTGTACGGCTGGGAATACAAGGGAGGCCAATTCGTCTCGTCCAGAGTGCCAGCGCTTCCCAGAGGTGCAAAGGGTCCTTGCGTGGAGTTGGAAATTCCAAAGATCATCGTCGGCAAGCTCATCGGTCAAAAAGGTGCGACGATCAAGGGAGTTCAGGATCGCAGCAAAGCCATGGTTTCCATCGATGAAACAAAGGCGGGATCTGGTAACGCGTTGCTTCGCGTGCGCGGCGACGAATCGTGCATGGAATCTGCGCGTATGCTTTTGAACAATGCGCTCTCGGGTAAGAGATAGAGCATCTTCATCGTTCCGCACCAACATAAAGTAGTCTAAAATTTTTAACACCTAAAACGCTGCACCGACGTAACCAACTCACAACTTCACACCTTAGCGCGTTTGCGGGACGTACACGCCATCGTTCGACCGTTCCACTCAGTAAGGACGGGAGTACCACGGCTGTTGAAAGAGTGACAGGCACCCCAAGGAGCACGCTCGCCACCGGCGCTCGTGCACGCGCGCGAGATGTCAACAGTCGGTGTCCAACAGACAACCTCGGATGAGTCAGCAAGAGTTCGTCTGAGCGCGCGTTCGGAGGCGTTCGTGCGGGCGCTGCTGCAAACATCGAACGTGCGCGTTTCCGGATCGTCCGGTGGTGGCGCAAAGGTGTCCACGTCAACGGTGCGGAAGATGTACGACTCTCTTCTTCACCAAGGGTTCAGAGTGAGCGACGTCGAAGATGCGTTGAGAGCCGTCGGCGAACTGTCTTCGGGAGCTTTCGCCGAGTCGGACGTTTTGGATTGGTTGTGTTTACACGTTCTGAACGTTCGATTGCCTCGGAAATTCCAAACGGTGGAGAGATCGGAGTACAAACTCGGCGCGGATGGCTCAGTGGAGGCGACAGCGGCGCAAGCCGGCACCGCACCTGCGCCAGAGCGAGTCATCGAGACACCCGACGACAGCATGACGAGAGTGAAAGCGAAAAAAGACAACGACAACGTGCTGGATGACACATCGGTGGACAAGTCTTGGATCGCGAGATACGCTAAATACGAGGAAAGCGATAGCGATTACGACAGCAACGATAGTTACGACTCTCTCGAAGACTTTGGTTTGAGCGAGGAGGAGGCTGCCGCGAAGAAGCTGATGTGGACTCGACGCAAAGAGTTTGCAGAAGATCCACACCGTATCATCGATCAATTCGCTCGCGAGGTGGGCGAACTGAAAGCGCGCGCGAGCACGGCTAAGCGAGGGAAAAATAAGAAGGAACAAAAGGACATCGCTGAGGCGATTCGTCAATTAAAACTCCTCGCCACTGAGATTGGAATGAATGAGGAAGACATTGATCCGCCGAGACCAAAAGAATCGATAGAATCTAAGGATGAAAGCGGTACGACATGCGGTGATCCGAGCGACACGGCTATGGATGTTGGACGTGCACCGTCTGAAGACGTATGCGCAATAAATGAGTGCACCAATCTAAGCGGCTCTAAGCAAAAGGCTGACGATTCGGACTCGGATGAAGATGCATTCGCACTAGATGTCTTTGGTGATGGCGCAGGTGACATAATTGGGACGGGCGAGGAGGATCCTATCGAGGCGATCACGAAATTATTCAAGCACGAGATGTTATTCAGCGACGGTAAGCGGCCGCAAGCCACTAAAGGCGCAAAAAATAAAGCCAACTATAACAAAGTCGACGAAATGTTGCCGAAGAACATGCTCACACAGCTCGCTAAACGTGAAGGATGGCTCATTCCTCGCTTTGAACGCGACAAAAGTGTAGATACTATCAGATACATCGTCACAGTCGAACGCTCAGCTGGACCAAAGCACAAGCGCAAAACGACTTTGGTGTGTTCGACGCACAGCGAGGACGAACCAGATGATGGAGGGTGGAAGAGTATCAACGACGCACAAAACGGTGCTGCGGCGCGAGCGATATTCGAAGCCATCTTCTCCAAAGAAAACCAGCTGGTGCCGCTCGAGCTCCATGCGGAATTCCGTGAAGTTTGGATGCGTTGGGCCGTCGCGTTCATGACGTCTGACGTAGCGGAAGTCATCGAAAATTCAAAGGATGATTTCATTGAGTCGTTCATGAAATCACTCGGCGCGCAAAGCGACGGTATCTGTGAAAGTATGACTCGAAGCAGCAGCGGTCGTCACGTTCAGGAGGGGGACAAGCATGATGGGCGTAAGAAGGCGGCGAAACAGAGTTCAAGCGTGCATCACGAAATCAGCAAGAAGCTCAAGACGCAGTTGGACGACATCAAGAACGACTCGCAATGGCAGAAGATGTTCGCCAAGCGCTCGACTCTGCCAATCTGTGCGTTAGCAGACGAGCTGCTGAATGAACTACGTATCCATGATGCCGTCGTCGTTTGTGGTGAGACAGGCTGCGGCAAGACGACTCAAGTCCCGCAATTCTTGCTCGACGACGCAATCAAACGAGGCGAAGGCGGCAAGTGTAACATCATCTGTACGCAGCCGCGGCGAGTCGCGGCCACGAGCATAGCAGAACGTGTTTCTGCTGAGCGATGCGAAAATAATGGTGTTGGCGGAGCTGGTTCACTTGTGGGATATCACGTGCGGCTTGACGCAAAAGTCACGAGTGCGACCAGGTTGACTTTTTGCACCACAGGTATCTTGCTTCGACGCTTGCAAGGAGATAGGATGCTATCTGATGTCACCCATATCGTTGTCGATGAAGTCCACGAACGTTCTCTGGATGGTGACTTTTTGCTTACTCTCCTACGAGATCTGCCGACGCGTCGTCGGCAAGCCGGTTTACCACCCGTGAAGCTTGTGCTCATGTCGGCTACGCTTAACGCATCACTTTTTAGCGGTTATTTGGGGGGCTCGCCTATCATATCTGCCCCTGGAAGATCCTTCCCAGTTGAAACTGTTCATCTCGAGCACATCTACGACATGCTGGATTACGTTCTTGATCCCGAAAATTGCTCGTGTCGCCGACCGAATGGCAAGACAGAGGATGCCATGAAAGCAATCAAGGCTGGGGGCGGAGGAGATAGGAGACGACGGAACGAGCTTTTGGCGTCATGGGGCGAAGACGCCGCATCTGAGTTTGGTGGAGAAGAAAACCCAGAAAACCCAGACTACCATCCAGACAAATACGTTGACTGCAAACGGAACACGCGATTGTCGCTTTCTCGCTTGGATGAGTCCGTCATTGATTACGATCTGATTGAGGAGTTACTGGCGTTCGTTGATGACACCACAGAACAAGGTGCAATCCTGGTATTTTTACCCGGTGTAGGCGAAGTCACGGGCCTGCTCGACCGTCTCGCGAGCTCACCGCGATTTCGAGACGCCATGCTCGCTCCGTTGCACTCAGCGCTGACCAATGCTGAGCAACGCGAAGCATTCAGAGTCCCAAGAGACGGCATCAGAAAGATTGTGGTGGCGACGAACGTGGCTGAAACATCAGTGACGATTGAAGATATTGTTGTCGTCATTGATTCAGGAAGAGTGAAGGAGCGGCAATGGGATCCTCGTCGAGGCATGGCTTCGCTGGAGGAAGGCTGGGTGAGTCGAGCCGCCGCCAAACAGCGGGCTGGCCGTGCGGGGAGAGTGCGAGCGGGCACGTGCTACGCTCTCTTCACTTCACAACGATCAACGGGTATGATGCGGCCGTTTCAAGTACCCGAGATGCATCGCGCTCCATTGACGGAAGTCGTCTTGCAGATTGCCAATCTCGACTTGCACAACGACGCGTCAGTTGTACTTGGTAGTGCCCCCGAGCCACCGAAAGAAGAAGCGATTGTAGCCGCAGCGAAGACGCTGACTGAAATTGGCGCTTTTGATGCTTTCGGTAAACTCACCTCACTTGGTCGTCACCTCGCGGCACTTCCTGTCGATGCGCGAGTGGCAAAAATGTTACTCTTTGGCGCAATTCTCAGATGCCTTTCACCGATACTGACGATTGCTGCAACTTTGAGCTATAAATCGCCCTTCCAATCATCAAAGGCTTCGAACAGCCAAGTCGAAGCGGCGATGAAGGCGTTTGCCACACCTGCGTCGAACTCAATCGCTGCTGGTCAGCAGAGTGACCATCTCGTATTTGCGGCGGCGTACGAGGCGTATCTTGAAGCTTGCAAGGAAAATCGGAATGCAGGACGTCGATTCGCTCAGAAGAACGCGCTCGATTCGGATACTATTCGTCAAATCTCTGAAATGCGCGTTCAATATGCGTCACTTCTCGCTGACATGGGAGTAATTAATGTTCCCGCTGGTTGTTCTCTGCGCGGGAAAAACACGTCCTGGTTGGATGATCCGAAAGCGGTACGCAACCTTTTTCTACTTCATTTCTTTTTTTAAATGGGCGCCGCGACTGCGACAACCAGGGCGCGCGAACATCGAACTACCTGTTCGTGCGTCAAGCATTTCCATACAGCAATTCACGGCTTTTCGATGACGATTCAAGATATGCGCGTTCATCCAAGTAGCCGTGTCACAATCGCGCCGATACTCGCTGAAACGAATTTTTCACTAACCTATGTTCCTCTCCATCATGTAGGTGTGGAATCGTGATTCAAAACGCCCCGTCATGATTAAAGCGGTACTCACAGCAGGTTTATACGCTAACGTAGCGGTTGGCACAGACACGGCGCCTCTGTACACGTGGAAAGACGCGACGTCTGAGGTGCGCGTGCATCCATCGAGCGTCAATCGAGGTCTTGGATCCGAGCGCAAACCAACTTATCCATTCATGGTTTATCACGAAAAGATGCGAACAGCACGTGTGTACCTGCGTGACTCGAGCGTCGTCGCGCCCGAAGCCTTGCTCCTCTTTGGTGGCAACCTTGACGTACAGCACGCGAACGCCCGAGTAGTCATGGACGGCTGGATGAAATTTAGATGCGACGCACCGGTGGCGGTGCTGTTCAAGTACCTTCGCGTAGCCCTCGACGCTGATTTCGCCAAGAGAATCCAACGCACGGGCAAATCTCGATGGGCAGACTCGACAGAGGATGACGACATTCTAGTCACGATTAGAAGAGTGTTAGACGACCAATAGACGAATTGAAACAAATAGAAAGAATTTCCATCAAACAAGAGCCTAACCACCTTAACGTTTTCTCTTCGTGCGCCTGCCCGACGACGAATACGAAGACGACGAATACGAAGACGAGCGAGAAGATCTCGAACTCGAACCACTACTTCTAGAAGAACTACCGCTGTCGCTCGTGTACGACGAACTGGACGACGAATACGAAGTTGAGCCACTTCCGCTACTCGATCTTGATCGCGACGACGACGACGACGACGACGAAGTCGAACTCGATCGCGAACCAGAAGTCGAACTCGAACTCGGAGACCGACGTCGTCTCTTCTTCTTCTCAGATTTCCGCTTCTCGCGTCCGCCTCTCTCTAAAACTTTCCCCAGCCGTCGGTCTACGCCTTCTCGCGACGCTCGTCCTTCTTCCTCCGCGTCTGGCACAGCCTCCCCCGCGAACTGCTGCTCGGCAAACTTTTGCCGCAACTTTGGATCCCGAAGTCTCTCGCTCGCGCTCGCCCGTCGCACGTACGCGGACGCAGCGCCGTCTTTCCCGCACCCGCACTCGTAGGTCCACTTGCCTGGTTTCAGGCAGCGCTGACACTTGGCCGCCGTTGTCGACCCGCTCGTCCCACCGACGCCGTGCGTCGACTTGCGATCTCTCAGAAGGATGAACGGCATCCTTCACCGTCGTCCACTGGGGTGTCTTCGCGGACGACGCGAGCGCGCTCGCGTCGTCGACTGTGGATAACTCGTGATTCTGGCCGACGACGTCGCCAGTGTCCGACGCCTTCGAAACGCATGGCGGACCTTCGCGCGCTCGGCGCGGACACGGATGAACAGCTCGAGGCGCTGCAGAAGGCGTTTCTCGAATCCCGCGACGCACCCGCGGCCGAGGTGCGCCGCGTCGGGAGACGAAACGCGAGCGAGACGGAAGATGCGACTCATGTTCCAGACGCGTCGAGTGACAAAGTCGCGGACGCCGGCGTCGTCGGGCGCACCGAGGAGGACACGAGCGCGGATGGGGGAGATGTGGATGACAGCACCGACGCGCGGGAGCGCCCGATGCGGTCGCTGATGGAGGAGGTGATGGGTGACATCGTCGAGAGAGGGACGGGCGAGTCCAGAGGCGACGACGCGCCGGGCTCGATGGGCGAGGAGAAGAAAAAGTTGAGGGATGCTCGGAGCGCCGCGACGGGATTTCCAGAGGTAAAACATCGAAGCGAGACAAACTTTGGACGGAAGAGTAGGTTCGCGGCGAGGAAGGCGGCGGCGCGAGAGGCGGAAGCGGCCAAGTCAAACGGCGCCGCGTTCTCTGCGCCGGGTGGTCAAGCGAGCGAGAAGGCTTCCGCGACAGCGGCGCCGAGAACGCGGCGCGTGGACCCGGACGCGGAGGATGCGAGCATTCAAGAAGAGAATGATCGAATTATCAAGGCGATGTCGCCGGCGGCGGTGAAGGAGGCGCAGGAGGAGTTGGCTTTAAGACTGAGCGCGAAGACGCTGGATTTTCTTAGAAATAGAGGGGCGAGCAAGGCGAGGGAAAAATCGAGCGAAAGAGCGAGCGGTGTGAAAACGCCCGCTCAGGTGGCGTCGAATGTGCCGAAACGTTCTACCGATCGTAGCGTGGCTGCCACAGAAGCGAGTGCGAGGACGAAAGTCGTGGCCACGGTTGGAGTTGAGCACGTTCGCTTCGCGCTGGACGGTACGCCACTACTCGATGCTAGTATGGATGTCTTGACCTCGACGCACGCCGACGGCGCAGCTCCAGCGCCATTACCAACCGAGCGCGATCCTTTGCGCGCTGGCGAAGGTAGCGACATCGGTTACACGTTTCAAGAGGCGTGCGCGTTGACGCGCAGTAGCGTGCCGAGTCAGCGCGTCATCGGTCTGAACATCATCTCTAAAATCCTCAAGCTCGCGAGACGTTGGAGCTTCGAACCGGTCAGTGCTCTGCCGTATGAGACTGATAACTCATCCGAGTCTAGTCCGCGATTGCCGAATGGAATCACTTGGGCGAGTGTTTGGGTGTATGCGACGGTGGACTGCGACGTCATCACCTTGCTGAGACGTTCGTTCGATGATTCACAAATGCAGCCCATGGTTGCGGCACTGTCTGCCATTCAAGCCTTGGTCGGAGGCGTTGGCGTCGGTGGCGCGGATGGTCGCGACATGTATCTCATAGACATGCTTGAGAGTAACGCACCACTTGATCCGAGCGGTCTTTCATTCTTCGCTCCCTTGTGGCGAGCAGAGTTGGAAGACGCTCCATGCGGCGGCGGCGGCTTTGAGCCGGTCGCTTGGGAGTACGCTGTCGAAGAGATTAGCCTGGATGAAAACTTCGACGTGAGACTGGCGGAAGAGCCCGACCAAGTGGAGGAGGGCTTGAACAGAGAGATGGCGGAGAGGAGAAAATCCACAGAGCAAGCGGCGGATCCAATCGCAGCGCTTCTTCGCATGGGGATTTTGCAAAGAATTCGCTACGTTCTCGAAGTTGAAAGGTCGCCTCAAGGTGAAGTTTACTCGCTCGAGTTACTCGCAGCTTTCGCGAGACACAGCAAGGGGGCAGCTCGTGCAGTTGCGCGATGCCCGCGTCTACTCGCTCTTCTCATGTCTCGAGTGAAGGACTCATGCAGTGAAGGATCTAGAGGCACGCCGACGGAGCCCAAAACCGTCGGCGTTTTCCACGCGGTGAGAATACTTCGTCTACTCGCACAGGCTGATGTAGACGTCGCCACGGACCTCAGTAAAGACGGCTTCATCAAGAGCTCCATCCTAGCCTCAGTGACTCTGTCAGGCGTCGCCACGGCCAACGATGGAACGCATCGTGAATCTCCCAAGGGCTTTGCCGCGTTGCTCTGGCGGGAAACTTTCCGTGCGTGGGCTGCTTTATCCGCATCGGGTCTCAACACGCCCGCTTTCGATGCGATTCATCCGCTAGTTGCGCCATGGCTCGAGACTTCGACTGGTACAGAGCCTTCCATCGCGTTGGACATTTTCCCTCTTTTGACTACGCTTTCAACGTCGTTACCCGAAGATGAAGGCGGAGAAAATGTGGGCCCATCGGGAGAATTAGAGATAGCAGATACCGCGCAAACACTATCTTGGAGATGCGCCACAACTGCGGCGAAGTGTGCTGAATCCTGGCTCGCATTGAGAACAGACGATGTCGCAACGCTGTTCACCATGTCGCACGCGGCGAGATTTCTGTCCGTGCTAGTCGCTCGTTCGCCGAATGATGCCGGAGCGCTGGTCTCAAAAGTTATTGGCCGTCTCGACGAAGACGCGGGCATGATGAGATCAGCTCTCAGCGCCTTGGATGAATTGGTTGACATTTGTGGTTTGTCGTCGTTCGGCGACGAACACGTCAAATACGCCGCGTGGGGTTCTTTACTACACGCAATGTTGCTCGTCATTATCGTTTCACCGGAAGCGTGGTCAGACCAAGGTATCATCACCTTAGCGACGCACATCATAAAGTGCTACGGCGCACGTAAACGCTCCGGACGAATGAGTTCGGATGAATTGCGCACGGCTCGCTCGTCTGTTGATCAAGCCGCGGCTCGCCGATCCAGCACCGATGTTTTCATGCCTTTGAATACGCCAGTGTCCGACTTTGAAGATCCAACCGTGTGGATGGGCGAACAACCCGTCGCATCTGCATCAAGAGTGCCGGTTCAACGCGCTGTCGTCGTGGCGATGGAAATCCTCGACAAAGCGTTCACCGAGACGAACACGAAAAAATCTCGATTGGGACCGAGCATCGGCGTGGACAAGAAAGAGTTGCAAGTGGAGGTTGCGAAATCTGTGGACGCGACACTGAGTCTGCTCGCGACGCTTCCGCCCGGATCGGGTGTCATCGCGTCGCAAGCGATTAGCGCTGGACTGTACTCGCCGCGGGTGTTGCAACCGCTCCTTCTTATGACAAAGAAGGCGTTGGGAGACGCAGAACAAACCATCAACGATTCTAATGAAGAAGAACGCGCGAGGCTGGCGATTCGAGACGCCGGAGTAAACTTGGCTGCGGCGTCAGTCACCTTGGTGGCCCCGCCAGAAATCGTTCGCGACGCGCTACTCGGAGGCTTCGCCATGGAATTGACGAGCTCGGCTGAGGCGAAAACCATTTCTACTCCGAGTCTGTGTACGACTCTCGGTTCGTTGTTACCGGCGCACCATTTATGGTACTTGGCTCCGCTTTCGCCGCGAACAACCATTCAAGGCTGGGGCGTCGCTGGTGTCGCGTGCACGTTGTCTCTCTTGATGGGTATGGAGTTGGCAAAGGTGTCGCGAGTGCGCGACATTCGTCCGGCGCTGAAAATGGCGGCCATCGGCGCCGTGTACTTGCAAGGTGCCAACGTGTGGAGAGACCCGGCCGTCAGCGCGCCTCTGGGGCTTTTGACCGATCTCTACTGGCGACGAATGGTTAAAAATTATATTCAAGCCTACCATCAGGGCGTGACTGGTTACAGCATGGATTTGGGTCACACATCGGCTGGGGAAGGCGGCTTGAACGATCCGCTCAATCGCGCGCTAGGAACCGGTGACGCCTCTGCAGCAGCAGCTGTGGTGAACGCGTTCGCGGCGGACAGCTTTGGCGATGCGCTCTTCGCGAGACATGTATCCATGTGGCTTCGAGTGCGTGTGTCCCCGAAAGCCAGGGCCGCCGCTTGGATTGCGCTCAGTGAGGGCATCGCGCTTCACCTTCTTCCATGCACGAGCGCCATGGTTCCTCCGGCGGCGGCCTACGTCTTCTTCCCGCCTGGCGGTGAGCCAGATCCAACGATGCGAGAGTTGTACATCAAAAGCATCGAAGAAGGCGCCCTCGACAAGGCTCTCAACGGATGGTCTGGAGACGAGTATCCGACTCCGGGTAATAACTCTCCTCCGCTCTCGGCGGCGCTCGCGATTCACGCGTTGGCGCACATCATCCTCTCTCCCGGCGCCGGTGCCGAAGTAGCCGTGCGAACGCTGCGACGAATCCTCGACCGACCGAACACCTCTGTCGTTCTCCGTGCGTTGATTCACACGCCTCTGACGATTAAGAGGCGGCCATCTTTCGCGTGCGCATCTGTGGGCGCGCACAAGACGCCTTTCGGTAACGGTTTCGTCTATGGCAAGCGAGGACAAGATATCGACATCCCGCCGAGAAGAACTCTCTTATTCGACGTATGCGGGGACGATCGCGCGCTCATCAAAAAGGTTGAAAACGCTCTCGTAAATGCGGGGTTGATGACGCGCGACGCCGTCAGGGAAGCGGCGCACAAAATGTCAAACGTCATGCTCATCGAAGAACAAAGTTCCTTTTTCAAGTAGACGGTACGTAGAAATGAATTGAATGATCTAATTTTAAAAGTTATCCTTCGCCGCGCGCACGGCTCCGAACACAGCGGCGAGATCTTTGGACCCTTCCATGTTGACGCCTCTCTGCACCCCGACGGAATCCGGTCGACAAAACGGATTGGTCAACTTTTCCAATCCAACCGTCGTCGGCACCGTCGGCTTCCCGTCTGCGCGCATCGCCTCTATCTCCCTTGCCCGTTTTTGTAAATCTTCATTCGTCGGGTCCACCGAGAGCGCAAACTTTGCGTTCGCCAACGTGTACTCGTGCGCGCAATACACCTCCGTCGCGTCCGGCATGGCTAAAATCTTTGAAATCGAACTCCACATCTGCGCCGGAGTACCCTCAAACAGTCGTCCACACCCCAATGCGAAGAGCGTGTCCCCGACAAAGACGCGTTCCTGCGTCTTGAAGTGATACACCACGTGTCCTAAAGTGTGCCCAGGGGTCTCGCGCACCTCGCACTCGAGATCACCGACGCGCACGACGTCGCCCTCGCCCACCTCGACGTCCACTCTTCCGCGAATCTTACCCACCTCTGCTTTCGGCGCGTGCACCGCCATTCCCGGAAACCTCTTCCGCAACCCTTCGTTCGCCCCGACGTGATCCCCGTGCCAGTGCGTGTTCAACATCGCGCTCGGCGCCGGCCACTTCGCATCCTCCAACGCCCGCGTGATGGCATCCTCTTCCGGCGCATCGACGAGCGCGACCGCGTTCGTTCGCGCGCATCGAATCGCAAAGCCATAGTTGTCGCTCAGCGCCGGGAACCGAAGCACCTCCATGGCGTCGTAATTTGATATTTCGGACGACAAAGACGACGTCGACGACGAAGCGCGCGCGACGGTGTGTTTCTGCGCTCGCGCGCGTCTTCTCGCGACGGCGCCGAGGTTCGTGACGACGACGCGACCGGCGCGCATCGGAGTGAAGAAGGCAGCGAACGTCATTCGTGGACGCACACACGCGCGCGCGCGATGACGGGAACGCTCTCACGCCCAGCCCAAGCCCTCGCACGCGGGCAAGCGTCCCCAACGCGTCGTCGTCGTCGGTGCGTGACGACGCACGCCGGTAAAGATGGTGTGCTCGGCAAGCTCTCAAAGTTGAATCCATTCAAGCGTCGCGACGACGCTGGTGGAGCGCTAGAACGCAAAAGACCGAGCGAGGAGAAGAAGGAGTTCTTATCGCGCGAGGTGTCGGAACAGATTTTTGGGAAAGGGTTGATGGGGAAGATC
>Ga0255780_10002622_pt1 | contig 16065 bp, 20 predicted proteins | sample 071ome_32_FD_179978 | JGI IMG/M metagenome (GOLD analysis project Ga0255780, IMG submission 179978) | Coastal salt marsh microbial communities from the Groves Creek Marsh, Skidaway Island, Georgia - 071405AT metaG (version 2) | ecosystem: Environmental > Aquatic > Marine > Intertidal zone >... | reverse complement strand
TGTACGTACGGCTCTAGATTTTGGCTGTGGCAAAGGACAGCAGTACTCAGAACAGCATTTTGATAAACAGGTCGGTATCGAAGTCACACAATATGATCCATGTATTCATGGTTTAGATAAATGGCCTGAAGGCAAATGGGATATGGTATGGGCCTTCGATTGCCTGCCCATGGTCCCCCGGAAAGATTTACCTTGGTTATATGGAGAGATGCGTTCGTGGGCCAGCCATGTCATACTTGTTGCCGCACAATTAGGAAGACCCCCAAAGATGAGTAAGCAGAAAGCATACTCCGATGTTGATATATCAAAAAAATGGCAGGACATGTGGTGCGGGGGAGTAGAAAAATGGACAGCGCCAAAGTTTCATTTGATTAACAACTTTGAAGAAGTGGGCCATCCCCCTTCTCTTTAAAATTACACTTTTAAAAAAACTACTTCTTTTTTACGAGAGCGTCCGTATTCTTTGTAGCCGAGAGAACTTAGGTATGATATAATTTGTTTTCCTCTTTGCCTTTGAGATTCGTTCTTGTGTTCTATCTCAACGTTCAGCACACAATCGTTTTCGATTAATGTTTGTTCTGCCCCTAGCAGTATATCGTACTCACTGCCTTGCGTGTCTATCTTGATCAGTCCCACATCCTTGTAACCGTAATCGTCTAATCTTTTTATCTGTAACTGACTCTCCTCCACTTGTTCCTCGAATACCTGGTCTCTGAAGAAACTGTGTCCACCTGACGTGGTCAATGATTTGTAGAAAGTCTTTGTTTCTTCCTTTGATCCCAGACCTACCTTGTGCAACACATAGTTCTGTTTGTCTGAAAGGTTGGTCTCCAAGCACTCAATGTTGGAGGCGTCTGGCTCAAAGATTATCACGTTCTCGAATCTGTCACAGAAATCTCTGCTCCAGAATCCTATGTTGCCGCCTATGTCTATCGCTGTCTTGAAATTCTTAACTTGGTGTATTGCATACTCCCTCTGAAGTCTCTGGTAGGTTACCTCATTGTTTGTCTTCATCCACTCTTCGTAGTGTTGATCGTAATCTGGTAAAAACCAATCATGTACTTTACGCATAAGGATATTTAAAGATATTTCTCTAGTCGGAAACCTTTTGAGTCATAACACTCCACGTATTCTGAATTGTTTGAATATCTAACGGTACCTTGTCCTCGCACCACATCATAGTCACTGTATGCGAATGCTTTCTTTATGGTGACATCGATGTACTGTCCGTTACCAACTCCCAAAGTTAAGAAGGTAACATACCTGCCTTTGTCTCCACGAAACACCCTGCCGTTGGCTATCATTCCCGCGAATTCGACCTTGTCAAGGTACAGTTCTTTCACGTACATTCCCGGCATGAACTCGTCCTGGCTCCACCAACCGTACTTCCTGTATTGGAACTCTGGAGTGTCCCACTTGTCGGATTTGCTTGGTGTGACTACTTCTATGCCAACACGTTTTGCTTCTGTCCTGTACACCCAACGTTTGTATGATCCTTGGCAGTGTTTAAGACAAGACCGCCAGAATTTTTCTTTGTTGTGTGCTTTCTGGTATGCCAGTGCCCAAATCAGTCTGCCCAGGTTCACAGCGTGTGCCCTGCACAGGCCAAACCCAGATAATGACTGTAGCATTGTTATGATCTCGTCCTTGCGTGGATGGTCTCCGAGCCTTGATATGAATTCCATGATCCTTTCCTCGTTCTTCTTTGCGAATGCACGCCTGTACATGTCTGCCTCGTACTTGTCTATGCCCAGCACTTCTGATATCCTGTCTATGGCGTCGTCCTCGTACACTATCGTGTCGCTCATACGTTCCCGGCTCCAGTCATGGAACATGGTGGCTTTCTTACGACCGGACACCGCCACGGGTCTGATCAGTGCTGTGCCAAACACACAGTCCTTAACGCTCTTTGGTTTGATTGCCCTGAACAGTCTCCGCATGGCAGGACTCTCTGCTTGTGTCACTCCCAGCACGTCGCCTCTGCACAAAAGTTCCGAAGTAGCGGAATCCTCTTCTGGATAATCTGTCAGTTTCCTCGTGGGGTCTATCTCTATGAGTTGCGACAAACCACGATTGGCTAAAATATCCACCTTGAGGTGTTCCAGGTCCTCCACTTCGTTCTTGTCTAGTAGTATTTGGTTTTCCGCCGTGAACAGGCTCTTTGGTAGTTGTCTTTGAAACATCAGTATTCCTCCGCAGTGTTTTGATATGCATCTCTTCTTGCCTTTCAGTTTGTTCTCGATCCTCCGGGCCTCCTTGACATCAATGCCCAATGAATCGTATGTGAACCTGCGGGGTAGGTTGCCCTTGACTCCAAGTCGCTTGGCCGCTTCACGTCGTGCTGACTTATCCTTGTAGAGCACGTAGTTGGATATCCTAGCACTGCGTCCTGGCCACTTCTTGAAGATCCTCTTCATTACTTCTTCCTGTTTGTGGTGGGGAAAATCTATGTCCACATCGGGAAGGTCGTCCCTGTTTGGGTTGAGGAATCTAGCCACTGGTATGTCCCACTCCACTGGGTCCACATCCGTTATGCCCAATAGGTAACAGACCAATGACGAACCGGCCGAACCACGTGTCATGTGTGGTATGTCTCGGGTCATTGCTATGATATCACATATTTGGATGAAGTAGTCTACGAAACGTAGTTGAAGGATGATGCGAGTCTCCTCGGCTAGCCTATGCGTGTATTCTTCTGTGCCTGGACATTGCCTGATGAATCTATCGTACAGCCTTGTTATGTCGTTCAGTTCCTTGTCTTTCATTTGCCTATGCTTTTAAGTTTGCCTGTTATTGCCTTGAGCAGGAATATTTATCTGCGCAGATTATGAAGCAGAAACTTTTTGACGTAATTTATTTTTTGGAATCGAGATATCTCTTTTGTCGCATGCGGCACTGATCACACATGTGTCACACAACGGGGATCTCGATTTACAAACCAACTTGGCGTGAGTAATTAGATACATATGAGCACCATACTTGTATTTGCTTGGTGTAGTGTTGTTAACGGTTATAGATGCCTTTCCTTCATTGAGGCTGTCTGCCCAACCCAATCTCCATAACATTCTAAACACGTGTGTGTCGACTGCTATGTGTGGTTCACCAAAAACAAATCTCATCACTATGTCAGAACTTTTTCTGCCAACACCCGGCAATGTCATTAGTTCTTTCTGTGTGCTTGGCACACGTCCGTTAAATTTCTCTAAGAGTATCTTACTCGTCGCAAGGATGTTTTTAGACTTGGCGTTAAATAGGCCCGCAGGTTTAATTGCCTCTATGATTTCCTCTTGTGACAGTTTCAACATCTCCTCTGGTGTGCTGGCAAGTGCAAACAGTTGTCTACAAGCAATTGCCGTCCTCTTGTCTTGAGACTGTGCAGACAACATCACACCTATGAGACTGGTGTATGCCTTGGAATATATCTTTGCTTTGGGTTTCTTGTTCGAGTATTCTGGATAAAGAGAACTTAACTTCTCGTAGATGTATTCAATGTCATTACTGTTCTTCATCTGAGTGCAGTTCGTTTAAGAGTTGCCTCAGTTTGCCGCCTTCGACTGTGGCTTTTACTTTTCCTATAGTATCACCTTTTGTTGGATCAGGCACTTCTGTTCTTGCGTCTGTTGGTGTGCCACTACCTGTAACTTTGGATGTCTTTTTTAGGTTATCGTATATTGTACTTCTCTGTTTGTCAAACTGTTTGTATTCAGGATCATCCGCCAAGTCTCTGATACGCAGGCTGTCAACGTCGAACTCCAGGTCTACTTTCTGTCCAACACCAGAACTTGATCTTGTTTTCATGAATTGTATCTGATACCTGCCACGTTCTTTCATCGCCCTCGATGTGAATATACCTATCACGTTGTCAGCAGTCTGTATCTTGGATAGTCCGCCTGAGATGTGACTGTGATCAAACTCTATCTCTTCAACTGATGCCCTGTTCAACTGTGACGCTGTCGCTAACACACACTGTTTCTCCACGACCAAGTTCCTCAGTTCTTCAGACACATACTTGTCCTTGATGAATAGATCCGCCGGCGATATCTTCTTGCTCTTTGGCATCATGAGATCCAAATAGTCTATCAGTATGCAGTCTATTTTCTTTTTGTTCTTGAGTTCTAGTTCCTTCAGATACGTCCTCACATCCAACACATTACTACCACTTGGCAAGTATTTGATTTGTAGTGTACCAGATTTCTTTTTCAACATCTTGACTTTCATCTCAACGTTTTCTATCTCAGGAAACACTTTCTTAGTTGGAATGTTTGTCATCATGGCATCAAGCCTCATCGCTGTCAGTTGCTCAGATAATTCAAATGATATGTAACAAACGTTCAGACCAGCCAGTGCCCAATTCACCGCAAGATTCTGTAAGAACAAACTCTTACCTGCGCCTGATCCACCTGCAAAGATGTTTAGTTCTCCACGGTTGAAACCGCCAAACAGTTTCTTGTCTAAATTATTCCAGCCTGTGCTGATCTGTCCGTTGTTTGCCTTGAGTGCCTCAAGTCTTCCTTTAGGATCCTCAAAGTAGTCTGTACCGAGATCACGTGTCAGTCCCACGTTGACAGCGTCCTTGACCATGTCTTCAACCGGAGCATAGTCTCCTTTTTCCAACATATCTGCTGACTGTAGTATCGCACGTTCCAGTGCTTTGTGTCTCGAGAATGTTTCAAATTCATCCAGCAACCAATTGAAATGGCTTGGATCCAAATCCTTTGCCGATTTCAACTTGATATCATGTTTCGCGTTTACCTGCTCTACGTCGGGCATGACCCTATACTCCTCCATATAGTCCTTGACGAATTTTGCTATGGGTTGAAGTTTACGATCAAAAGATTCTGGTTTGAATATGTTCTGTGCCCTGGCGAAAGATTCCGCATCTGCTAGAAGCATCTCTATATAAAGTTTCTGTACATCAAATGTGTATTCAGCCATACATCTTTCTCTTTAAATCTATTTTCAGTTTACTGGATTCAGTTGTTTTCAGTATTGATTGTATAGTAAACAGTCTACCATATTTTAACACAGCATCTGCCACATCTCCAACCGTTTTATCCCATTCTGGAAAAGCCACACTCCATCCGAAATCTATTGCTTGGTTAATCAGTTTCTCTCCCGGTGCGTCTCTATCTGGCACAACAATTACCTGTCTACCGAGACCGTCTATGAGCTCTCGCTGTGTATCATTTATCTCACTGCCGAGTATGCTGACACCAGAAACGGATATCGCATCAAAGGGTCCTTCTGTGACGATTACAAACTTCCTCGCCCAGTCCTGTGCATCCATGTTAAACACGTATCCAGGCCACACATCTGTGTAGTATTTCACTCCATCCGACTCTTCGAACATCCTGCCAGTGAACCCCACAACCTCACCTCGCCAATAGAACGGAATAAGCAATCTTTGATGTACGTCCCACACTTTGTCTGGTGAGTACATAAAGTCGTACCAGTCTGCACCTATGCCCCTGCCTTCGAGATATTTCAATAACCCGTCTATTTTTTTCCATTGTGGTTCTGTGAGATCGTTTGCCACGTACTTCTCTAACCACACGTCTAGTTTGTGTGTGTTTTTTGGCAAACTTTTTTTGTTAAATGTTACAAACTTCTTTTTCTCATATTTGACTTCACTCTCCTCTTCACGCAGTGCCTCTATGGCCAATTTACGTATTGTGTCTTCGGGTATGCCTATGTAGCTCATGAACTGTCTCATCTTGTATGAGAGTTTACGTCCTATGACATAACTTGCTTTGAACCCACAGTTGAAACAATGATAACTCACTGTGCCATCGGCACTGGTCATGATGCCACCACGTTTTTTCTTGTCTGCTGTCTCGCCATTGTACACACAACAGGGTGCGTTGAAACTGATCCATCCGCTTGGGGTCTTCTTTCTATTCGCAGGAAGACTAGTCAGAATTGTATTCTGTATGAGATTCATGACTTATTATAACACGGATTATGATTTAGAGCAACTTTGCTTCTACCATTTGCTTGTGCAACCATTTTGAAAATACCAAACATCCTTCAGCATCTGCTATATGGCCTGTGCTGGTCGTTTCAACATTGTTTCCCTCACACCACGTTGGTATTGAAAAAGTATCTCCTGGTAAAATATTAGGTTGTGAATGACACCAATTGTAATAAGGTGTGTTGAATAAGTAACCACGGAAATCAAAATTTAGTTCCGGATCTCCCATTACATTTACCGCCGCATTGAACAAGAAAAAATCATGTCCCAACGATTTGAGTGTATGAGCAAAACAAAACAGATTATAATAATATTCTTGCCATAGTGTACATATGTCCGAAGTTCTAAACCATTCTTCATATTTTTTATCATAGTGTTGTAATGGCATCGATAAATTTCCGTTTTTCCGTTCAGGGTGCTGTACTTCATCCCAAGTTTTTTTATTAATTTGATTTTCCACCCAAGTATCTTTTCTCGTTATAAAACTATTACCAACTATGACCTTGTGTTTAGTCTTAACCCTTGCAAGGTAATTTACTGTCGAAGACCAAATAAACAAATTACTTCTACCACGAGAAGAAATATTTGTTATTGGGTTTGGAACCAATTTCGAAAATTGTGCGGGCCAATCCAATGAGTAACTATCGCCAGCAACTAATATAGGAAAGTGCATAGTGTATAGTGTATTTTACTGTCTATAAAGAATTTTGTCAATCACTCCGGTGTTACCAGAATCGTTACCCCAACTGAATCTTACATTATGGTAAACACCAGTGAAGTTGAAATTGGTTACCGCTGTGGAACTTGTGAAAGTGTTTGTTGCTGATGCCTCACCATCCATTGTGATGTCAAACCATTCAGATGATCCTGGAGTGGAGGACATCGATCCTTGAACACGTAGGCTTCCTGAAAAGTTTTTTGTGTACACTGCGATTGTGTGTAAGGCCTTGTTGTTGTTGATACCAGGCCTTGCATTAACGGTTCCTGATGTGTATGTGAGAGGACCGCCAGATGCTGTGAAACTAGAAACATTAATACTGGCCACAAATTCCGGGTAAGCACCGTCTAGAATTTCTACAGTGCCCGCCGCCGCATATCCTGTGTCTGAATAAGTTACCTCTCTGCTACCATCGGATTTGACTTCTCGCACCGCAAAGTTGTAGAACTTAGCATCAAGAGGTAACAGATCGCCTTCTGTGATAGTGCAACTGGCGTCTCCTTTTGTGCTGACAGTAGAACCATCATCGAGGATAGTCAGCGTCTTCGTTATGACTGCTTTTTTGCTCTCAGAGTCTATGAGATTGAACTCGTACGTCTTTGAAGTTATGTCCTGCGCTTTCTGGTCTTCGTTTTTGAAGGTGAAAGTTATGGGGTTTGATACCCCTCTGTGCAGTGTTAGACGTCTATCGTACACTTTTGAATTCCTCCCATGATAACCATTTATGTAGGCTATTACCAACTGTGATAGTAAATACCTTGAAACTGTTTGCATAGTACATATTTAACAGTATTTATAGATATAGAATGAACGAAATTTTTAACACATTAAGAGACAAGTTCCCATTTTTGAGCCTGATAAGGAAGGGCGAGTTGGAGTATGTGGGCATAGTACAAAACGAGGATGTCAATGTGATCAGTTTCTACGATTACGGCAGGCTCATGATGCCCCAGGACAAGATGAGATTCCTAAAATGTGGTGAGACTTGGTGGCATGAGTCTAACAGGAAATTGCCAATCAACATATTCCTCAAAGGTGAATTCAGATATTTTAGGTCTACTCTGGTTACTCTAAATTCCAAAGACGTTGAAATTGTCCATGGTCCAACAGTGAGACTATCAGATATTTCTAAGAAACGGGTAAAGAGACGTACTATCCAACTAGTACGTAAACCTACTTAACAGCACTCAAAAAAAAAGATCGCTGTCTGCGATCCCATTTCAAACTTATTCCCTTTTCAAGCCAGATTGCTTGCCAGTATGGCATTTCGTCTTTTATCCAACGAGAATCCAGTTGGTCTTCTTTGTTTAGTACTTTGACTCTGTGTTTGCTTTTATTCTTGAGGTAGTCTGAAAGCACGGCCGACAGAGGAATTATGGTCAGTGGTCCATCATTGGGTAGGTCTACTATTTGTGTTTTGGATTTTTTTTTGAGCTTTTTAGTTTTTTGATGTTGCATCAAAACTATATTTAGCCTTTTGTATCAGATTCATCTGCACCACTATGGCCTGTGCGTATGCGACAGCGTGGGACTTCTTGAAGAAGTATGATCCGTCAGTTGGACGCACCCATACTTCTTTCATTATGTCCACCCAGTCTTTGTGCATGAGGTGTCTCTTGGCAGGACGTATAATGGCCAGCACGGCCGCAAGTTGTTCTATGGTCTTTGGTTCCAGTCTGGACACGATGTCAAAATGACCATTTAGGTGGAAAAGGGTTTCTACAATTTTTGGATCTTTCAACATGTCCCAATCAGGTTCCTGTATCATTAGTTCTACTAGTTCCTGCTCAGACTTGACGTCCTTGTAGATGTTTACGTTCAAGCAATCGATCTTGAAGTAGCCTCTGTCCTCTGCTTGTTTGTAATCAAGCGTTGCGTGTCCTGTGATAGGATGTTCTGGCACTGCGTGGAAGTAAACTCCAGTCTTGTGTTTCTCGCTTTTACCGTCTTTGATCATTGATGCAGGTGTGTGTTTGAACAACTTCAGTGTGTTGTCTCTGTCATAAAAATCTATATCTACATCAGGCATTAGTGTACACTTCCTTTTTCTTTCGAGTCATGTTTTATAAATTCTTCTTTGGCCCCCGGTGACAACAGTTCCACAACATCAAGCATTTTCCTGTAACCTTCGCTGTTCCTGATCTCTTCGTTCATCTTTGGCATTATGATCTTTCCTATTGCACCATCGGGTTTTATAGTGATCGCCATGTCTCCGTCTTCGAACTCTAAGTTCTCTGCAATTTCTAAGTTTACTTTAGACAATCTTGGCCTCCCTTGCTGTGTCCTGTACCAGCATAAGATCCGCCGGATAACTTTTCAACTTGCTTGGCCAGAAACTTGGGTTTATAAATTTTTCTATCATTTGTAGTTGTTCGTCGTTGAATGATTTTAACATCCTTTTGCCTGCGTTGCAACCTAACAGCAACCAAGGACTGATCTTGCCTTGCTGTATGTGTGCCACTGCTCTGTTTGTGTTTACCAATCTGAAGTAGTCTGACCATTGTGCGTTTTGCTCTGTCGCCCAGTCCATCATTGTGGCTATGCTCCTCTGTAGTGCCGCCTCCACTGGCTCTGTCTTGAGTGCCTCTACAAGATACAACTCATATAAGTCGTCTCTAGACCAATGATCCAGTTTTACTTTTGATTGGAGCACATAGTCTATGTATTTGTCTGGATACAATGGGTTGATGTGCATGATGTATCTGCCAAACTTTACAAACGCATTGTAATAAGCACTCTTCACGAAGTCGTCGTATGTCTTTGGTTTCGAGTTGTGTTGGTGTATCTGATAGAATCTTTGAAACACCATGAACGCATTGACCACCCATTTTTCATCACGCTGTAGGTATCTACGTTTGGGTTCGCACAAGTGTACCTGTAAGGTCCTTTCCTTCGCAAATTCCTTGCCACAGTATGTGCATTTATTCGTTGATGCCATGTGCTTCAATTAACTCCTCAAGTTCTCTGTCTGTTATAACCTTGTCCAGTGTTTCCAAATCGGATTCTTTCCACGTCGGATATATTTCCTGTAACTTTTTTAAACTCTTATTTGGAACACGCTTCATCGGCTTCATCCACGGATGGAACTGCTGTTGTAACGCACCACACATCGCGGTCAATATCCATAGCAGTTTTTTGTGTTTGCCTAACGTAAAGCAGTGTTTGTTTACACACTCGTTTATCATCTCTACGTAGTGTTCTACAAAGAATCTATCCTTTGATGAGACATTCGATACATACCTCATCAGCATGTATGGTGAATACAAAGATTTCTCTTTGTCATCGATCCTGTCGAAGTAGTCCTTGTTACGGAAGTCTACCGCTTTGAGTCCGTTCCTTAGATCAAAAAATTTTCTATTTTTTTCTGCTGGCATATTTCAATCCAAACATTGTACATTCTTTTGCTGTTACAAAGGTTAATTTTATTTTATTGTGCATGTGTTGTAAACCTGAAAGTTTAAATTTGTTTTCCTTCATAAAATCAAAAAAGTCATGCATCCAATTTTCGTCCATCCATACCGCAATTTTGTTGCTGGTTATCATTATGGGCGCATCTATGATGATTGTTCGTCTACCAGACTGAGCCATAGTCAACTTGCTCGCACTGTCTTGATATGTCCTTTACAAAGTAGGCACACATGGGTCTGCGTCCATCGGTCAATGGGACGGCTAGCATCTGTCCTGATTTTATTTTTGGGAAGTACCACTTCACCTCTGTGTAAATGTCAACAACGTCTATTGGCATGAATTCTGGTTTGGAACTTGACAACGGGTTAAAAGTGAATGCATCGAAACCTCTGTCATTTAAACTTGTAATGGGTAGTACGTGCATTTCTGATTGTCCTGCTTCACCTATCAACATTTTCCAATCTAGAGGCATTTTTATCTTGTGATCTCCTATTTCCAGCACCGCCGCGGGTGCGTTGAAACTTTCCAGGAATATCAAAGGTATATAGAAGAAATCCGGATTGGCAGGATCTGAATTGTCCAGCACTGCGAATCGCAACTTCTCATCTACCCATTCGGGTATTTTTTCTAACTTATACGTTCTGTCATCAAGTGTAAGGATTTTCATAATTTATCTTTTCTATATTATACGGATAATTGGCCTCTTTGTAAAACTTTTTCCTTTGCCCTAGATGTCTTTTCGCAAACTTGCAACTGCTGGTAATGTCCCATATCTGTACACTGTCCTTGTCTTCTGCTTTCCTGATGCCACGTCCTATACTCTGTATGACCCTGACAAAAGACTTGCCTGGCTCTATAAGGACAAGATTAAAAATCCTAGGAATATTAATGCCAACAGCGGCAACTCCATATGTGGCAATAATAACTTTATTCTGGCTAGTAGATACTTCATCATATTGTTCCTTCCTGTCTGTGTTTTTAGTTGATCCCGACACGAACACTGCATCCTTGATTTTCTTTTCGAGTATCTCGCCTGCTGATATTCTGTCGACTAGTATCAACGTGTTTCCTGAAGTTGCTATGTCTTGTATGGTGTTTGCGACCCAGGACATTCTGGTTGTGTCGGTTGTTAGCCATTTCAATTCTTCCCCATAAGTTTTGAACTGTGGATGATCTTGAGTCTGTAAAACGTTGACATGACAGTTGGCTAATACACCTTTGTCTTGTAATTCGCTTGCCTGAATCCTGTTTGCAACATCACCGATACTACATTTTAACCCCATGAATTCATAATCTGCTTTTGGCACTGTACCCGTGAGTCCCCAACGTATGCCGCAGTGTGCAAAGGGACCTGTGAGTAATCTTTTCAAAACATCTGCTTTCGCCATGTGCACCTCATCAATTATCACTGTGTTGATGCCTTGTATGGCTTCTAGGAAATCTGTTGTGTGTTCATCCTTACTTTTCTTTTCAAGCACGTTCAGTGATTGCCAGGTTGCTATTGTGTTGAATCTACCCAGTTCCTTCCTGTCTCCGTAGTACACCCCAACATCGAGATTACAGGCAAGGAAGTCTTCTTCCGTCTGTGTGACCAAACTCTTGTTTGGTACTATGGTCAGTGTTCGTCCGTAAGGTTCTACTAACTGGCAAAGTGCCGCTGTTATTATTGTCTTACCTGCGCCTGTGGCTATCTCTTGTATGCATTGTGGATTCTCGATAAACTTGTTTATTGTTTCTACCTGATAATCACGTAACTGTATTGGCTGTCCTGCACAAGGATGTGTGTCTGGCCATGTGATGTGTGCAAGGTAATCTTTATCTACTGCCTTGAATTGAAAGTTGTGTTGTTCTCTACGATCTTCAAAATCCACGTACACTCCGCCGTCTTCCAATATCGGTAGGATCTGATCCACGAGATTTAGATACGTTGTTCCTCCGAGACCAAAGAAACTGACCTTGCCATCCCATCTACCTAGTTTCACAGCAGGCAGGTGCCTCGCATAAGGGATCTCGTATTTGAATTTATTGGAAAGTCTCTTCCGCCATTCGAGGCTTAGGTTTTCGAACTTCACGTTGACCTCGTCTTTTATTACTAATTTACAACTGCTCATTCTAAAGTTTTATTATAATATGATCATGCCAATCCCAACTACTCGGTTGATGATCACTATAATACAACTTTTTTGGAAGATTTTCAAGAAGTCTTTTTAGGTTATCAGTTCCTGTTGCATAGTAACCACCACCTAATGCTACCAGAGATGCTTTTGGTTCTATTTTGCTTTTGATAAGTGCCCTGGGTATTCTGTTCCTCACAAAGATTATTTTGGTATCTTGGTTAATGAGTTTGAACTGTTTACTCATTTGATGCAACTCGTATAAATTTTCAAAAAACTCTTGTGATCTTTGATTGTCTAACAAGTAAGTGTTCTCGTTGTGTTTATCGATATCCTTCTTAAATATTGGCTCTTTGACATTGAATCCCCAACTGCATTGATTCAATAAATCTATGCCATGTGATTTAAATGCGTTCAACCATTCCCAAAAATCTTTAACGTCTGCCTCCATGTGTATGTCCCCACTAACTGGCATGATCAGTGGAAAGCAGTCCAATTCAAGCAATCCTTTTACAACTTCTTTTTTTGAAAACGCTTTTGAATCTATCCATAACTTATGGTATTTGTTATGGGCAAGTTTTTTTCCAATCAACGTGTCCGCGTGAACATCTATTCCGGCAGTCGATATGTGGAAATTTTTTAACGAGTCCACTTGTTTCAATGCTGGTTTGCCTTTTAAATGTAGATCCCAATACTCTTGCAGTGATTGTGGAGCATGATCAATCACAATCTCATCGCCGATCAATCTTGCTGACGCTTGTTTGTGTCCTATCACTTCTTTTTTAATCATTTCGTAGTCCTTCAGCAGACTGTCATCAGTAAATTTGAAATCGTATCTAGCCGCGATCAATGTCAGATAGTAGGCAGTGACGTCTGTGTGTAAGAATGTCCATTTCTTGGTCTCTCCGTCGTATTGACTGTAGCCCGCAGGGAAGTCTCTATGATCTTTCAAACATCTGATAAGTTGGATAACTTTTTTGTTGTAGGGAAACCGTAATTCTATTCTGTCTACACCGTCGTCGTCTGTGTATTTTTCTATTACCTTATCAAAACTTATTATCCGAAATTCGTCTTCATATTGTGGATTATCCAGCAATGGTTTGATGTCCATTCCGTGCGCTTGGAATTTCGTGAGGTATCTTTTCAGTATCACCAGCGCCAACCGAGCCTGTTTTTCTGTCCAGGCGTATTGTGATTCTGCTAACGATCTCACAGTCTCATGATCCTTTGGATGTGGTTTTATTTGTGTGTTTGGTGCTTGAGCCCACAAATAATCATTATATGCTAGTATTTTGAGTGCTTCGTTAATTGTTTTTGGCAAATCTGTGTGCATTTTATCCATGATATTTTAGGTAATTATTAGTATATTATAGCATAATTGGTAATATTGTCAACTATGAAAAAAACAAAGAGTAAAGCGGTAAATGTAAAAAAACAACTTAAAGTAAAGTTGGAAAACACCGCGGCTAGGTATAAAAATACTGTGGGATTTCGACCCACTCTAGAACAAGCCTACACATGGTTCAGAATAATAAACAAGGGGTTGTTCAACAGCAGATTACCAATTGTGGAAATACATGTAAAAAAATTACACAAAGATTGGGGCAGGTGTGTCGCTAACTGGGATAATAGAAAAACACCAAAAGGTAAGTTTGATCAAAGGAAAATACCATACCACATAGACGTTGATTTTTACATAGAATTACACTGTAAGTTTCCAAAATGGAAAGACTTCGTTGAAACCTTGGCACATGAGATGGTACATCTTTACCAAATGACTTGGTTGAAAGATCCATATTCAAACCACAATTCAAACTTTTTTGCGTGGAAAGAAAAATTTAGACGTGCTGGATTAGGCCTTACTAGGTGCTAACACTTTCTCAAATTCCTTGTAACTTATAATTTTACTATTTTTAAGATCAACACCAGTTTGCAGGTAGTTCAGATAATCAGGTGGATTGTCATGAACTATTGTGTAGTTCACGTAAGGACGCATTTTTAACATATCCCGGAATTGTTTTAGCCAACCTTCAAAAATTTTATTATCATTACGTTCGCCGTAACAATTTGTGTTTTGGTAAATGTTGTTAAGTTGTCCTGATCCGTATTCTCTGAAATCATATCCTAACAGGTAAATGTTTTTGTGTCCATGTACACCTGCGGTCCAGAACGCGGCATTACCAGATATCCAGTGTGGATTATTTGGTATAAGGTGCAACATACCTTTACTTTGCTTACGATTCACTTCTAATGATGGTGCATAATGTATGGTTTTCTTGCCTATTTCGTTTTCGACCATCTCCATCGTTATTTTAGTATCTACAGAGAAAATAAAGTCAGGCAAGAAATCTCTATACAAAGCATTACATCCGTATGTTTGACCTGTCTCTTTTAATCGATTTAGATCAAATCCCTTCCTAGACGGACCGTTCCCAATGCAATATGCATTGCCCCTAGGCACTGCTTTTACTTTATCTTCAAAGAAACCGGTTTCCTGGATACGTTCGCCTTTTCTAATTATTGTTTTAAGAATTACTGTCTCACCAGTGTATGGTTTCCATTCTATGGGTTCTATCTGGTTTCTATTTCCTATTTGAATTTTCTGCATTATAGATACTTTTCCTCCAATCTTTTCTTAATCCTTACCCATGGCAATCCTTGTGATATTTCGTCTTCGAACCATTCGGTGTAGGCTAACTTATGTGCCCAACTGTGTCTGTTTGGCATGGCAGGTGTGTTTATATCAGATATTTTTGTATTACCGACATCGTGGCACAAACTAGATTCTGACACAAATACAGGTATTCCTCTTATGACAGCCTCCATGGCAGGATTAGAACTATGATTCACCACTGCCCATGTCCTTTCTAGGGTTGCCTTGAAATCTGTGTCGTCGTATGTCCTAAAGTCTCTTTTAGGCAGTCTCACCTTTACGTTTTCATATTTTGTTTCATTGAAATTGATTTGATTCCTAGGATGCGGTCTGACCAATATTGGTCTAGTGGTATACTTTCTAATCTCAACTATCTGTTGTTCTATCCATGTAGACATCTTAGGGAGACCTTTCCATTGTTCGGAATTGTCGTGTTGTCCGCAAATTACAATCATGTCTCCGGTTGGATTCCATGGTCGTAACTCGTGTTCGAACAATGGCCATCTTTTGTCATCGAATGTTTGATTGGCAAAATCTGCATCTCGGTTTATTCCATTAATCCCTACCTTGAAACTTTTATTACGACGTAGCCCTCCTACTTCTAGAACCACCACAGGCTTGCCTTTCGATCTGTAATCATTCCAAATTTTATGATACTGTTGCATTCTACCTCTCCAAAGCACACTCCAGATCACGGCCACATCGGCATTGTCGCTCGGCCTGTTGACATAAATTTGTTCTCCGGCATCCTGCAAACTTTTTATGAATGCGTTAAATATGGGTTTGCTGTTTTGGGGGCCATACTGCGGCCATACTTCTATTTTCATGTCAGTGACGGCGGTGCTTTCTTCCAATAATCTATTGTGGGCACAGATCTTAAATCGCTCCTAGCCGATGTTCCCCTCTTTTTACGTTTGCCTTTCATGTGGTCCATGTATTGTCCTAGTTCACTATTCACGAACACATGATGGCCCTTGACACCTTTCCAATATCCTATGTCGTTGACTTCGACTGCTCTTTCTCGTCTGTAAATTTTAGATAAATGCCAGAACACATAGGAATCGTGCCATTCCAGTAATTTGAAAACGTCATCTGTAACGTAAAGTTTCTCCCAATCGTTAACAAAATTTTGTATTTCAGGATGATTCATGTTGTATCCAACGAAACCACATTCGGGATACTTGCCACCGTCATTTAATTT
>Ga0255780_10002616_pt1 | contig 16088 bp, 14 predicted proteins | sample 071ome_32_FD_179978 | JGI IMG/M metagenome (GOLD analysis project Ga0255780, IMG submission 179978) | Coastal salt marsh microbial communities from the Groves Creek Marsh, Skidaway Island, Georgia - 071405AT metaG (version 2) | ecosystem: Environmental > Aquatic > Marine > Intertidal zone >... | reverse complement strand
TGTTTAGCCTCATCTTCTGTTTGAGGTTCTTCATTTTCTATGTTAAAAATTTCTTCCAGTTTCTTTGTCATATTTTAAAAACTTTATTTTACTTGTTGTAGTTGCATAGTGATCTATATAAGTCTCACTATCCGACTGATCATCGCTTGGGCACATAGCACAAATCTTATTAGGTTTTCCTATGTTCTGTACAAAATTATTTAACTGATCAGCAGTACAGTCGTGAACATCCACTCCGTTGAATATATAGCCGTCCCAGTCTTTGTCATCAGCTTGATTATGATTAGCTAGAGCATGTTGCAGATTCCAGTTCATTGTACACTTAAATAAAATTCCATCGTTGAACGCTACTTGTTTAGGTTGCATACATCTAGCAAAAGCCTTGGCAGGCTCGTTTTTCCAAGGCTTTAAACTACCAAAAGTGCCTTTTACCATTAGCTGGTATGTGTCGTAGTTTGCTATTTCAAACTTGTTACCGTTGTTGTCTTTATAGACTATAAGTTCATCTTGAAACTGTAGATAATCATCATCGAAAGGTTTAGGATCTACTTCCCAATCAAAGTTATTTTTGATAAGTTCAACGCTATCTTCAAACCACTCAGCCCCTGGCATATGATTAGAAAACTTTAACCAAATGTTCCCATACTTTCTCATGGAGTCAATTATCCATTTGTTTCGCATGACCAAATGACCGTTAGTTAATATCATAAGTTTTATGTCTGGAAATTCGGTTCTTAATCCGTCTATCCAATTTGGGAAGTCTTTATTTAAAAAAGGTTCGCCACCCATCAATAACAATTTTTCAACTTTAACTTTGTGTTCTAGTAATCTTTTTAAATGTAGTCTTGTATCTTTCCAACGTACATTTCCCCTAGAGTGATTTTGATAGTCTGAAAAATTAGTACAGGATGCACATTTTAAAGTACATCCATACGTAACCATCATTTCAAGGTTTGATATAACCTTAGTTGGTATTTGCCATTCGTGATCTTTAATTGTTTGTGTTATTTCATTGTATATTTCGTCAGGAACTTCTACTCCAAGTAGAACATCTTGAAAGGACGGCCATGCATCCCCACGCCATGCATTGTAGCTGTTCTCTTCTACTAAGAATATATCATTTTTACTTAGAAACATATAACACCTATTTATTGCTAGGATTATGGAATAATTCGTTTTCGCCTAGTATACGAAATGCTATTCCATACTGTTTACACCAAGTTTCAGCGGCTTGCCATTTCGCTTGATTAATTACCCAAGCAACTTTGTTGCGCTGACTGCGTGTTTTTTCTAGTAGTGTTTGATTGCGGGGTTTTATTTCTATTAGCTCTTTGTGATTACGTCTATTTTTGTCTACATACTCTATTAAGAAGTCAGGTACGTATATTGTTTGCTTATTTTTAACTGGATTGAAGTAAGGGATCTTTACAGGTTCACTAGCCCAACTTAATACACTAGGATTAGTGTCACAGAACATCATAAAACGTTGTTCCCAACTACTACGGTATGTTGGTAGTTGTCTGCCTAAGTATTTGTCTGGATTAGTGGGTTTAAATTTGCCTTGTGCATATTTGCTCATACAAGAATTGTTCGAATTACAAATGGATTTTGATTTTGTGTATTACTGATTCCTAAGTAACTTGTACCTACTCTAGTGTTGTTTAAGAAAAATGCTAGGAATGCATCGAGTTCTACGTCATTAGTTCTTCTGATATATTCTATCATATCAGTCATTGTCATATTTTGTTGTGCCGCACCTTGTATAGCCGCAGACGCTAAATTTTCTGCTGCCGCTCGGTTACCATTTCTCTTCATCAAAAGACCAATTAATGCTTCGTATTGGTTATCGCTTACTATTCCTTGCTTAACAAAATAGTTTTTAAAGTAGTTAGGAGTACTTTCAATATTAGGGTTTGGTAAATTACTTGATATAGCCATGTGTTATGTTCCTAACGTATTAGGGTTTTCACCTAACTGTTGTTGAATCTGTGATGTACGATTTTGATCTTGACGTTGTGTAAAGTTTTGTGTTCCTACATTACTCGAGGCGTTAGGATTAGTTACAATCTCACTATTTGGAGATGCACTAGAAACATCTTTTGTTGCGGAATCTCCAAATTTATCAACTAAATTTGTAACACTTGGAAAGAAGAACTTACCTTGCGTATTATTTCCTCTAACAACATCCGTTGCTAGTTCAGTTATGTCACGTAGTGCTGTTTTCTTTAAATCTGCGTTTTTAAATGTTTCTCTTGCTTTAAAGGCATTTAGTGCCGCACCAAGGAAATTACCTTGCTGTAGTTGATCACCGATGCCGCCTATTGTCTGGACCAAGCCACCTTTGCCTATAATGGTATCTCTACCTCCCAATGATTGCAATGGGCTAGGTGTTCTGTCGTAGTGTATTTGTCCAAATCCTCTAACTTGCTCTTGTGTTACTATACCTTCTCCAATGTAACGTATTTGTTCAGGCATAACTGTCATTGAATTTGATAAGAAATTTTCTCCACTGTAATCATGTTTACCGTGATTGAAACTTTGTATCATAGGATTTTCAATAACATAATGGGTAAACTGTTTTTGGCTCATACTATAAACATGGATACGTCTAATGAATTCGCCTTCTGCTTCTTTGTTTTGTGTGTAACCCCATTGGTCTGAAGTTCTATTACCATAAACAGCGTATGTAGGATCATAGTCTGGATTGTTATGCTCCATATCTTTATAATAATGTCGCATATACAATTCGTGAAATCTTTTTACAATATTAGAAGTATCGTCATGAAACTCTATGGTGATAGGATTGTAGCCAACTCTTGTTTGTATGTTTACTTTTCTATTATAAGCATGTAACTGTTCGGTGCTATAACTAAACCCCGGTAGCGAAACATTTTTAGCCAGCATACCAAGTTCAATTTTTTCTTCGTTGGTCTGGTAGTTTAAGTTAGGATTAAGTTCTATGTTTACATGAAATAATGCACCATGTTTAGGTGCTAGTGCATAGTTATTGTCTCCAAACATGCGTTGTGCATGTTTAAAGTCTTTAATATAGTCAGGTGTACTTGCGGCATTTGCTAAATTTCTAAATTGCTTGCCGAGACTTTCGTTAACATCTATTCCTGTTCCTGCTTTAAGAACAGATGCTGTAGTACTGCCTAATGCTTTAAGAAAAGAGTTTGCCATACTATTATTTATCCGTAAAAAAAGCAGGGTTTTTATACCCTGCTTAATTTATACTGCTTGTGTTACTACGATTAACCTGTAATTGTTTGTCCAATTGTTCTACCAACTGTAGTACCAATACCAGTTCCAAGCGGTGTTTGTGCCGCATTATCAAAACTGATTGTCATTGCGATTTGTACTGGCTCATCGCTACCATACGCTACGTCACCGTAACTTACATTAGTTAAGAAACAACCATATAGTTCCCATGTCTCTAATGTAGTTGGAGCAAATGCACCATTACCACCATCTAATATTTCACATCTTGTAATAAACTTGTAGTCGATACCCGATGCCGCACTAGACTGTTCCATAAAGTCATATTGCTTTTGCATCTGTTCGCCAACTAGTTTGGAAACATTACCTTGGGCATCATCACGCAAGTTAACAGTTGTTGTCTCCCATGTAGGGCGTCCACCTAAGTAAATTCTTGAGTTGTAAATTGGAATTTCCATACGTTCTTGTGAAACTGTAGGACGCATAAAATCTACAACCTGTTTTGTTAATTCACTACGTGGAGTTGTAATACCAAAGTTTTCAAAGCTCACTCTAAAGCGATACTTTAACTTTGGCATCAACAAGCCTTGTGTACTTGCTGACTGGTCACTAGCTAAAGGTACTGTAAATTTGTTTAAACTTGCTACTGCCATTTGTTTGTCTCCTTGTTAGTAGTATTTATAGTATACTACGTGCATAAATGAGAGCCTTACGGCTCTCATAATATGCGTACTTTATTATACACTAGTTCCTGAAATCTCACCTGTGTTCTTCAATCTGATCGGAACATAGATAAATTCAGCAGCCTTAACTGGTTCAATAGCAACGTCTACATATAGTTCGTTTCTATCAATCCTAACTGGTGTGTTGTTTGTTTCATCACATACAACAACATAGTCATTAAGAGCTCTCTTTGCAACTAAGTCGTTACATAACTGCTCAACTAATTGCTTGATTTCATCTCTAGTCAACTTGTCATTTGGTTCAAACACAAATGGTTTTGCTAATGTGTTTAAGTTAGTTCTCATATAAACAACAAGTCTTGCAACATTAATTCTATCAAGTGAACTTGGTGCATTTGGATCACGTGTCTTCTGACCGTATACCAATAAACCAACACCTGGTAAGAATGTAATTGGATTAATCTTATTCTCGTATAAACTATCTCTTACGCCTTCAGTTAATCCTGCAAATACAAATTCACCAGTTGAAGCATCAACGTAACCTAACTGTGTAGCGTTGTCAACTAAGCCACGCTTTGTACCTGCTGGCGCAAACCATGGGAAGCTCACATCGTCACTTCTAATCATTGTACGTAATGCCATGTGACTTGGTGGAACAACAATAGTGCTACCAGTTAAGTCTGTACTCTGTGCCGCTGGATAGTAAACACCAACGTAAGGATCATTAACTGTTGCACCTTCGCCTGCCCATGTACCAGTGTTATTATTATAATTACTGATCTCTGTGGCACTTGGAGCAAGTCTAACTGGTGTGTCTGCAACAATAAACGCTGTATTACGTCTATCGTTGTTTAGACTTACCATGTTTGCTGTAAGCTCTTCGTAGCCTGGAGCGGCAATAATGTTGTATACCTGTTGCTCTTCTCTAATCTCTGTATTGCTATCCAATGCTGACTTCATAGCGGCAACAACTGTTTGTCTAACTGCCTTTCTACCCATGTAAGGTGAACCGTCAGATTTGTTACCTGCCTTTGTTACCCAAGCATCTTTAATTGTTGGTAAACTACCTGAGAAGTCGTCTGCGTTAAAGTAATCGTTCTTGAACTCTTTAACGTTGTAACCACTTCTACGTGTGTTGAACAAAATTGTTCCACGTGGATACAAGTTCTCATCAGGTGCATCTAAATCTGTGTAGTTAGATGTTAACAAATCTGTAATTGCTGGCAAGTCACCAGTAATTGGATTTGTTGTACCGTCTGTGTCCCAACGTGCATCTGCAAACACAATACCGTTCTCTGATGTTTGATCACTGTTATCAATTAGTGTCCAATCTGCATCAGTAGCATCATATCTGTAAAGTGCTGGATAGTTCTCTAAATCGCTAGTGTCAATCCAAAGATCACCACTTACAAGTGCTGTACCATCCGATTGCTCAATTGGCTCACTTGCACTAACTAAGACACCTTCTGGGTCTGTTGCTGTTAAGTCATAACCTCTAGCATCAGCGGCTAGTGTTTGGTAACCTTTCCAGCCGTTGCCATCGTGCATCATAACGTCAACATCATCTACAGCATTGTAGTACCAAAGTGTACCAGTTGCTGGATCAGCACTTGGCTGACTTGTACTTGCTGTGTATGTTAATGGGATCCAGTTACTTGCAATTAAGTCACTGTCATTACCAGCTCGTACATTACTAAGTGCAGAAGTAATACCAGCAGTTGTTAAAGGTGTACCACTTGTGTTCTTAAGAATAATAACACCACCGCCTTCGTGTTCAATAACAATCTTACCTGAACTGTTAACACTAGCAGTGATTTGTGATAAGCCTAATGCTAAAATATCACTAACCATAGATGCCGCATCAGTGCCACTTAGTGTAACTGTTTGTGCATTATCTAGTATAGTGCTACCTGGAACACTTTGTTGTATTGTAAATGTGTTACCAGAGATCAATGTTGGGTTAGCAACACTACCAGTAACAGTTGTGTTACCAGTTGTTTGGCGTTTGAATAATTTGTATGTTGCTGAGTCGTCTTCTAGTACATCGTACTGTACGTAAACGCTACCAGAACCAATGTTCTTGCCGCCGCCAGTTGCATCTAAACTGTTGTTTGCTGACTGATCATTTTCGTAAACAGGTGCGCTTACTGCTGTAAATGCGTCTGTTGTACTAGAATATAAACTAACATCAAAGTTAGCACCAACGTTAGCAGTAGTTGTCTTAAACCATACACTACCAGTTGGTCTCGGTGCTGAATCATTAGTCTTCCAAGTTGGAACACTTGTGTGCGCACTGTGCTGAACTGCTGGTCTGAAGTATGTTCCTGCTGTAATACCTAAATCAGTTAATGGTGTGCCTGAACCATTGCTAATAGCAATAGCGCCATCTGCTGTACTACCATCTGATGTTGCAGTAGAATCTGCAAAAATGTTTAATATACCGTTGGAATTGTATGCACTAACACCAGTGATTGCCGCTGTAGTGATATCACTTACAACGCTATCAACAGTTGTACCAGTTAATGTAACTGTTGAACCGTTAATAATAATAGCATCTGTCGCTGTCATTGTTGGGCTAGATTCTGTAGCACTAACTGTTGGGCTAGCGGTCATCCAACCTGTACTTCCAACTAATACCCAAGTATTGTTATATTTCTTAAGGTATATTGGGTTGTTTGTGTTTGTTGTTACCACAGCATAATCGCCGATATTACCAAGACTTGCTTTTGGTACACCGCCTGTTAAGTCAGATGTGCTAGTAATAATTCTAGGTACTTTATTTGTGAATGTTTGTGTTGCTGAGTTCCATTCAAAAATACCCCATAAACTATCTGTTAAATCTAACCAGTAAGTTCCGTTAGATGGGCTACCAGTAGGACGAACTGTAGTTCCAACTAACTCTGCTGTGTTAACGTTTGCTCTAATCATGTAAACTCTATTGGATACACCTAATAAACTATAAGCCGCCATTAGTCCATATTCATTGATATCGTAACCATGAATTGGTGTACCTGAACTTGTCTTATAGAATGTAGGAGTACCAAATAGGCTTGTTAATTCCCTCTGACTTGTAGCGGCTACTAACTTGCCTGCGTTAGCGGCTGTAGTTGCTGTTGCTGTAGTACCAGAAGGATTTAATTTGTCCTGTGCTGTTGCCAATACGATTAAAGGAATGGTTCCTAACGCATTTGGCGCATAGTTACTCTCGTCGGTAACTGTTACTTCTACTCCAGGTGAAATTAATGCCATCGTAGTAATCCTCAATAAGTTAATTAGTAGTATTTATTGATAATACGTAAAATGGTCCTTGTTAGTTGCCCTTTTAAAGGTATCTATTAAATATGTATATGCAACGTAGAATATGTCCCGCTTGTAATAAGAATCAAGTGGCTGTAAACTATAAGAAAAATGGTAAAACTTACTATCGTACAAGGTGTGACACCTGTATTAGACGCAACAAAAAAGAGCCAGCAAAAATACCCGCTTGGCACAAAGCAGGCTACAAAAAGAAAAGCCAGTGCGAAAAGTGTGGATTCAAACCGAAGACCAAAGCACAAATCATGGTCTGGCATGTGGATGGAGATTTAGGCAACAATAACAAAAGTAATCTTGTTAGTGTATGTCTAAACTGTGGTGTTGAAGTAAGTGATATGAAACTAGGTTGGCGTCCTAGTGAAGTATTGCCAGACTTCTGATTACTTCATAAAGTTCGTCAATACTACCATTATTATGAATAGTAGCATCAAAGTCTGCTCCAGCCCATGCCCATTCGCTGACATGAACTTTGTAATAATTTTGCATCAAGTCTAGTGCTTCTTTGTCACCTTTATTTGCTTCAACAGCGCATTGGTACCATTCAGGGTCTTGTCCTCGTTGCACTCTAAATACCTTACCGGAAATCCCTTTAATCATTTTAATTTCATTTGGGAATCTGCAGTCTGTGATTACTGAATTATCGTTACTATTTTTAAGTTTATACTCTAAACTAGCAATCCAAGTGTCGTCGTGAAAACTTTTACGAACAACTTCAGTGCCCCACTGTTGTAGAACATATCGAGGAGTAAGGTTAGGTATACCTAGTCTTTGCGACCACCATTCGTCAACTTGTTCACGCCATTGACGAGCCATTGTCGTGCGTCCTTCAACAAGATCTCTATCCCAACCAAATATTGTGCTAACAGCATCTTTAAGTGTGTTAGCAAAACTGTCACGTCTGTAACCATGAAAATTTACCAAGTAATCTGCAATCGTGTCTTTTCCAGACCCGATAAGTCCTACGATGCCTATAATTTGCTTTTGCATCTAGTTATTATAAACTAAAATGTCTTTGAAGTCTAGCCTTGAACCCACCACATTGGCTGATTGCCAGCGTAGTAGTTTTGTATTTCTGACTCAAGTTTTTCCATTTCTGCGTTTGCTTCGCCTTTTAAACTAGCACCGTTTAGACTTGTTCCGCCTTGTGGTCCTGCGATTTGTGCAAACTTTTCTCTTGCTTCGCCTAACATGTGTTTTGCCATTGCTAGGGCATAATTTTGTACCCACGGGAAAATCATGTGATCGTTAAGCATAGTAACGTCAGGCTTATAGTTGTATGTCCACAATAAAACATCTTCGCCATCTTGTGGAATCTTACGTACAATAGTAAGTTTCTTAGTACTTCTGTCGAATGTATAATTGATAAAGCCACCAAACATACGCATCGCTAGTTCTTGATATTGTGTAAACAGTTCATAGTTTAATAAGCCGCCTACTCTACCAGCAACTAGCATATAGGTGTTTAAGTAACCGCTAGCAAAAGGTTCAAACTGACTAGCAGTGGTACCTGTTACGCTACCAATGCCACGCCTAAACACTTGACGTACTTCTTGCACTTCACTAGGAAGAATATATTCCTGTTGCTCTTTGTTTAAACTTAAAAATGAATAACTCTCTTCTTGTGAGTTATCAGCACGTTGTCTAAAACGTATAAGAGCATTGTTAATTGCTAAGTCGTAGTGTTCTTTGTCTAGTTCTACATCAACCATTTGACCACCTAGTCTAAGGTTAATATAGTTCTCTATTTCTTGTCTTTTTTCTATGAGTGTGGCCATCTTAAAATCCTGTTACATGTATTTATTGTACATGCAACAGAATTGTGTCTGAATTGATCCTCCCATTAAGTGCAATTTCCACACTCTTGATGCCCTGTAAGAACTTGCGCTTGTTTACTTTATTACTACCCATAAAGTCTGGCAGTTGTCTCTCGGGCTTACGTAGTGTCTTTTGAGTACTTAAGTTAGTATCGTATCCAACTATTGTTGTACCTTTAACACCCAGTACACCAATATGACTGTCAGCAACATACTTGCCTAATTTACGTGTTTTAACATTAAACACATACAACTCAGTAGCACCTATAACAGTTACAGGGTCCACACTTGCAATTTTATAGGTTGTGTTATCCTTAGCAAATTTCATTTTAGCAACTTGTTTTTGCTTGTTAGGTGCTTTCTTAACTCTAGCAACCTTAACAGCCTTTTTAGTTTTAGCATAGGCGTCTATATCTGCAAGTATGGCTTCCACAAATGCAAAGTACTTTTTGAAGTCCTTGGCTTGCCAGTGACTGTAACCTTCCTTAAGATCCTCGTCTGTGCCTGCTTTGGCCTCCTGCCATTCTGCCAAACGTTCAATAAATGGTTGTGCAATGCCTTTGAGCATATTCTGCGGCACGTTCTCTTTCTTAAAATATGCGAATGCTTTAGGGTCCAGTTTAGTCTTATCACGTAACTCGTCCTGTAACTCCTCAAAGTATCCTATATGCTCGTTGATCTTAATCTTAATTCTGTCCTGAATAGTAAGTTCAGGCACACTAGATTTCTTTTCATCTGTTACAGTGTTTACCTTGACATCGCTAAACTGTCGAATATATTCAGCAATAGTTTTCTTCATGTAGCCTGTTTCGTGGTCGTCAAGTAGCCAACCGTTTTTCCACATTCGTGCTAGATGTGCAGTTGCCGCTGATACAAAATTATCTGGTGCCGCAGTAAACGTTTTTATTTGCTCCGACGTATAATTACCAGTGGACTGCATCCATTTAACGACATCAGGTTTTAAATCTTTGACGCTGTAATCGTAGTTTATCTGATTGAACGCCTTAATTTTTGTCAATCTACGGTCAGATTCTGACATATTTGTAAATTGCTCGGGTGTCCATTTTGTATCTACAATCTTAGGTGCTTTTAATTTAGTTGCCATAATAATCCCTCTATAACAATTAGTTATAGTAATTATACAACCACTCCGCCCAGTTGTCAATTACATAAATATAGCAATAAGGACTAAAATAGTGCCCAGACTAAGTTTATGGAAAGACGGTAAGCATACCGCAGACTACAAATTTTTCGACCAAAACATAAATGAAATGTTTACTGTGGGCGGTGTGGGTATCAATGTACACAAATATTTGGGTCCAAATGCGGCTAGTGGAGAGACAGGTGACCTAGCAGACGCAACAAAACCTAACTACACAAATCAAAGTGAAAAGAACATTCAGGACTTCCTATTCCTAGAGAACAGAGACCGCAAGTATGATACCAGCATTTATAATATGCGTGGTGTGTATACTCCTGCAAGTCAGGACTTTGATCTTACACAGTTTGGTTTAATGAACGCTAGTGATACAGTATTCATTACATTCCACTACAACGAAATGATTAATATACTAGGACGTAAGATTATGAACGGCGACGTCCTAGAGTTTCAAAACTTAGTAGATTATCACCCACTTGACGAGGATCTACCTGCAACACTAAAACGTTATTACGTTGTACAAGATGCAACTAGAGACGCACAAGGTTTTAGTGCTAGTTGGTGGAGTCACTTATGGCGTTGTAAAGTAACACCGCTTGTAGACAGTCAAGAATACAAAGATATTATTAACAAGATCAATGCAAGTACTGATGAGGAGTATAATCCAGAAGGTACTGATACAAGTCTTGCAGACTTACTAAGTCAATACAACAAGAACATTGAAGTCAACGATGCTATCATTGCACAGGCAGAAGCAGAAGTTCCTGAATCTGGTTACGATACAAGTAGGTTCTACGTTGTTCCCACCGATGAAAATGGCGAGGCACTTAATCCTAAAGGTAAAACTACTGATGATACAAGCCTAGTAGGCGACGATGCTATCAATAGCGCAGACCTAACTCGTGTTACACCGAGACGTGATCAACAAGGTTACTTGGTTGGCGATGGTCTAGCACCAAATGGCTTCCCAGTAAGTTCAGGTACTACGTTCCCAACAAATCCTGTACAGGGAGACTTTGCACTACGTTTAGATTACAAGCCAAATCGCTTATTTAGATACGATGGAACACGTTGGGTCAAAGTCGAAGACGATGTTAGAACAAGTCTTACACCTGGTGCAAGTAATCAGACACAACGCAGTGGATTTGTTAATAACACTAATACATATACAACTGTTGACGGCAAGACTTATGATGAGCGTCAAGGCCTCAGCGATGTACTTACAGCAAAGGCAGATAACGAATAATGGCTCAAACATTTTTTTACGATGAACAGATACGTAGATTCTTACTACAATTCATAAGGGTCTTATCAAACTTCGAAGTACAATTTGGTAAAGATGAAGATGGAACTAGAGTACTACAACGTGTGCCTGTGCGTTATGGTGACGTGAACAGACAAGGCGCACAAATACTACGTGGTAATAGCGAAAACACTATGGCTAATGTGCCAATGATTAGTTGTTACATTAACGGATTACAGTATGACCGACCACGCATGCAAGAGCCTAACTTTATTAGTAAGATTGGTGTAAGAGAACGTAAGTACGATCCAGACACCGACAGTTACTTAAACGTACAAGGTGATGCATTTACTATCGAACGTATGATGCCAGTGCCTTATAAGTTAACACTCAAAGCAGATATATGGACAAGTAACACAGAACAAAAACTACAACTACTAGAACAAATGCTGGTGTTGTTTAACCCTAGTCTAGAAATACAAAGTACAGACAACTATGTTGACTGGACAAGTTTAAGTACAGTTAACTTAATAGATGTACAGTGGACTAGCAGACCTATACCGCAAGGCATAGATGAAGCAATAGACTTTGCTACACTTACATTTGAAATACCTATCTTTATCAGCGCACCTGCTAAGGTTAAGAAATTAGGTGTTATCGAAAGAATAGTTACTGGTATATGGGATATGCAAGGTGAGTTTGATCAGAGCTTATTCCAAGACGTAGGCAACTTAATACAACGTAAAAGAATAAGTCCACAAAACTATGGTGTACTGTATTTGAATGGTCAGGCACAACTACTTAAATTAGAAGACACTATCGCAGAGTCTACAAGTAACATAGGAGATACTACTGTAACTAAAGTAGGCACTAGGACAGATTGGCCTAGTTTCATTAATCTTTTTGGGGAAATAAGGCCCGGAGTTAGTCAAATTAGGTTCGAAACCGACGAAGATGGCACCGAAGTTGTAGGCACTGTAGCATTACACCCCACAGACGAGAGTTTGTTACTTGTTACAATAGATCAAGACACCATACCTACAAACGACATACGCCCTGTTAACGCTATTATAGACCCTGACAGAGTAGGTCCTAATAGCGGGCTAAGTACGCCTACAGCAGGAACAAGATACTTATTAACTAATCCAATTGGCAACTCAAATAATGTAGACGGTGCCGATGCTTGGAAAGGTTTGCTACCAGATTCTAGCACAGATGATCTCATAGCAGACAGAAACGACATTATCGAATACGATGGAGACATGTGGCGTGTTAGTTTTGATGCCAGTACGGAAGCAGGCACACACTATGTCAGCAACTTAAACACAAATTATCAATTTAAATGGACCGGCTCTGCTTGGGTTAGGTCTTATGAAGGTCAATACAAGGAGGGCTATTGGAGCCTCGCATTATAAACAGTTGTGGTGCATTAATAAGATCAATTAAAACCGGCAGGTACTTATTTTTGTTAAGAGACAAGTGTAGTTACGGCAACACTTGGGGACTTCCTGGTGGCAAATTTGAGAACGGTGAGTCCACTGTAGAAGCACTAGAACGTGAATGTGAAGAAGAATTAGGCAGTCCGCTAATCTATCAAAAGTTTATACCTATCGAGACATTCACAAGTGAAGATAAAAAGTTTGTATACCACACCGTACTACTAACGGTAGATCGAGAGTTCACTCCTACATTAAACGAAGAACATAAAGGGTATTGTTGGGTTTACATAGAAGATCATCCCAAACCTTTACATCCCGGCGTTTGGAAAACATTTAACTTTGATGTGGTCAAAGATAAATTAGATACTATGAATAAGGTATTATAAGTCTGCTTCTAATACAAAATCGTGTATTGTTATCTGACGCAAGTTTAAACAATAATTCCACTCTTCAGGAAATCTCGATATGCCACCTGCAACCCAAGCAAAGTCTACATCATCATAAGCATCGAATATTCGCTTCATTTGACCTTCCCATTTTTGACTTCTTGCAGGCGTGTCTGCTGTAGCGTAATGTGCTGTGCCTGCATAGACATTATTATTACTATGCTCGTTTTGATTATCGAATCCAAGTAGATAAATTTTTTGGTGTCCATCGAAACAGGCTAACCAAGTTGCTAAAGCACCTGCACACCAAGTGTGTCCGTAAGGGAATAAATGTAATACGCCAGGATGTGTTTTTACGTTACTTGCGTTGGACATTACTATATGTTTGTCAGCGTAGCCAGACTTTACTATCTCATTTATTAAGAAAGGATTAATACAAACAAGGAAGTCTGGACTCATATCTCTATACAAAGCATTACACCCATAACTTTGTAACCTTCTTTTCCCAAGGTGTCCGCCTGCATGTTGTTCTACCTTTTTAACATTAAGAGATTTTCTACTAGTTCCGTTCCCTATAATTACTGCATTTTTTGTATGCGCATTATTAACTAAAGTGTTAGGAACAAATATTCTGTTTTCAGTACGCTTGCCTTGATGCAGGACAAAGCCGTCAACTACAAACTCTCCCTCATAGTCGGTGCGATACAGTTTTTGCATTAGAGTCTTCCTACAACAACTTCAATAACGCCAACTTCCTCACTATCGTAGTTTTCTAATGCTTTTCCTATAACTGTTCCTATTTGAGGATTGTTACTGGCTACAGCAACACCTTCAATGTTACTGCTTACCATCATGTCGCCTTTGCTAATAGTACCCTTAACTTTTGTAGGCACTCGTCCAGTAAATGCTAGAGCAACAACAAACTCACCTGCGCAGTCTTTGTTCATTAATACACCTGGTGCTGTAGAAACTACTCCAGCAATCTTGTTGCTATCTGGTTGTCTGCTGGCTGTTACTTCGTGTTGACCACCAAATATTAAAACTGTACCTGGTTCGTACTGAGCGTCTGCAACATAATTCTCTGCCAAGTCAGCGTACCTAGCTGATGTTGCTGTTCCATCAAACAATGTTGCTGTTACTGTTCCAACTACTTCTAATTCAGTAGAAGGACTAGCCGTACCAATCCCTACGTTACCAGAAGAGTCGATACGCATGCGTTCTGTGTTATTAGTGCCAAAAATTAAATGGTCAGCATAATTATTCCATAGTTCAATAGAATTTGTATTATTAGCGTATCCAATACTTCCTGTAACTACCCCACCATCTTGAGATAATTCTATTCTAGCGTTATCAGTTTCAGTCGCATTATCTGAATCTGCTTCTAATGTTAATATTGCTGGACCAGTAGATTTTAAATGTAATAAAGAAGTAGGACTAGTCGTCCCAATACCTACTCTATTATTTGTAGAGTCTACATAGAGCGTGTCGGTGTCTACTGTTAATTCACCTGATACAGTTAGAGTACCTGCTGTTACATCACCTGATGTTGTAATAGCACCACCTGATCCAATTGTGACCACTGGAACACTATTGTAGGCTATTTTTACATCGTTGGATCCAACAGAACCAATCACCGAATCAGTGGCACCACCTTCAATGAAAGTAGAAGCACCGTCTGTTCTATCTAACACCAATAATGCGTTTGCACTGGTGTTTTCTATTTCTACTTGGTATGCTGGACTTGCTGTTCCAATACCGACTCTATTATTTGAAGCATTGACAAAAAGTGTGTTTGTATCAACTGTTAGATTACCAGATAATGTAGCAGTTCCTGTAATATTAATATTACCTGTACCTGTAATATCACTAGAGTTTAAATCTAAATCTCCGCCAAGTTGTGGTGTGGTGTCTTCTACAACGTTGCCAATACCTGCACCAGTGTTGTCAACAAAACTTAGTGTGCCGCTACCGTCTGTTTGCAATATTTGGTTAGCACTACCATCTGCTGTTGGAAAGGTATACGCATTGCTAAACTCAATAGCACTTCCTGATATGCTTTGCACTAAAGTCATATCGTTTGCAGTATATCCTGCGTCAATTGATGTTTGTTCACTGTCCTGCGTGGTGTTTACAGTAACATTGTCTAGTTGGCTACTTGCTCTAGGTATAACGTCTAAATCAACTGTTACAGTTCCATATAGACTACCACTGGAAATCTTTTGTATAGCAAAAATAAATCCTGCTGTTGTAGTTTCTTTTGTCCATAGCTGAGGTTTAAAGTGTGCTGTACCGTTGTGTTCTTCTGTATAGGTGATTGACCAATCTAGATCAGGAAGTGTATTGGATCTTAGAGCGGCAATAAAGTTTATGGTCTGTATTGAACTAGCAGTTTGACACAAGATGCGTCCTGACACTTGATAGTTTTGAGAATCCCCACTAGGAATGATTGTTACAATCTTTTGATATTCGTTTTGTGTAAAGTAACTGCCTGCGGCCGCACCAGTATATAACTGGTTAAACTTCATCATGTTTGAAGTTGTATAACGCTGTTCTCTATTTTTAATTGTGTCTACTTGTAAATCACCGTTAGTGATTGTTAAGTCACCTGTGCTTGCACCAGTTGCTGTAGTTGTACCTAGTACAAATTGGTCCGCTGATTCGTCCCAAATAATTGCGGCATTATCACCTGTTGACCCACGTTCAAATATCAGTCCTAAATCGTTACTGTTACTAGCGGCACCACTGTTAAGTTCTATTAAACTATCTGATATGGTGCTGTTTGTTGTGTTTATTGTTGTGGTCGTTCCACTTACTGTTAAATTACCTGTAA
>Ga0255780_10002615_pt1 | contig 16095 bp, 9 predicted proteins | sample 071ome_32_FD_179978 | JGI IMG/M metagenome (GOLD analysis project Ga0255780, IMG submission 179978) | Coastal salt marsh microbial communities from the Groves Creek Marsh, Skidaway Island, Georgia - 071405AT metaG (version 2) | ecosystem: Environmental > Aquatic > Marine > Intertidal zone > Salt... | reverse complement strand
TGGGCGTTTAATAAAAGCGAGAAACAAAGTAAGTCGAACTGGGCAAAAGCTTTTTTGATTTGGACGTTGATCGTCAGTTTCATCTATTTATTGATAATAGCACTGGTGGCCCTAAGCATGTAATCTTGGGAACCTATACAGGTTAATTTTTGGGGCAGTTAAAAGTTTCTTTTCGGAACTTTATCATCTCAAGCTGTTGATTAACCTAAATTTAACGGCGAAATATAAAGTTCCAATTGGACATTTTATATTTTTGTACCAAACTCCTCTACAAATGAAATTTGATGTTGCTTTAGGAACCTCTCTGGTCGTAATTGCTTTTGACGGCGAGAAACTGGTAACTCTTGTCGGAAAAAAAACAGAAGAACCTTACCGAGGCGCCCCTATGCTACCAAGCAATTGGGTAAGTGCTACTGAAAGTGTCGAAGATGTTGCTAAACGTTTAGCAGTGAAGATTCTAGGCATGGATAAAGTATATCTAGAACAGCTTAATGCTTTTGCTAAAGTTTATCGCAATCCAATGGGACGTGTGGTTAACATTGCACACTACGCTTTAGTGAACTGGGACCTTGTAAAAAATGTAAAAGTTGAAGGCTACCAATGGTTGAATCTGAATGACGCACCCGAAATGATTTTCGATCATAATGAGATTTTGGAAATGGCGTATGAGAGATTAAAGCGCCGCGTGAAGCATCGCCCTATTGGATTTGTATTACTTCCTAAACGCTTCACATTCAATATGATTCATGCGCTCTATGAGGAGTGTTTGGGTAAGAATCTAGATAAGCGCAACTTTAGAAAGAAGTTTATGCGCAGTCAGCTACTGGTTGAGGTAGGCGAGAGTATTTTTGAAGCTCCAGGGAATAAAAAGCCTAGTCGTCTTTTTGAGTTTGACCAAAAAGAATACGATAAGTTAACCTTGAAGGGTTACGATTTTAAGTTTTAAAAAAAAAGCCCCGCTAGCAGCGGGGCTTTTTTAATTATTGTTTTGAGTAGTCTTGCCAAGATTGTTCTTTGTAAATATCATCGCCAAAAAATTTTGCGACTTGCAGGAATCCCGGTGGTTCTTGATACCCAGGAACGGGGCTAAGCATTTCAAATTTAGCGTTCATAAATACTACGGTAGGGTAGCTCATCTTTCCATTTAATAGTGCCGCGGCTAATTCGTGATAGCCTCTGCTTCCCTGGGGTACAAATTCAAAAGTATTGCCTAATATTTCGATGGACTCCTTTTGCTCAGCGTCGAATTTCACATTATAATAATGCATATTCATATAGGCCGCTACTTCTTCGTTTTGAAAGGTTGCCTTATCCATACGCTTACACCAGCCGCACCAATCCGTATATACGTCAATAAAAATCTTCTTCGGATACTCTTCCGTCAAGGTGAGTTCATAGGCTTCTTCGATACTCATCCATTGAATTTTCTCTTGAGCCAGTCCAATTGTGGAGCAAAGGACTCCAAGGAGTAGGGCAAATTTTTTCATAGGTCCAAAATAAAGAACCCCGCGCACAAGGCGCGGGGTTCGTATGATAAAACTATGCTAAAAGTTTATTCAACACCATGCATCAATCTATTAATTGGCTTGCGGAATAAAGCAAGAATTAACGCTATACCGATAGCGAACAAACCTAGCATCTTGAAGATGTTTGTGTATTTATCTAAACTCTGCTTAGAAACTGACTTTACGTGTTGTGAATAAGCATCTCTCAGAGGAGTGTCCAGTGTCAACCCAGCCTCAGCCATTTCTTCAGCCGAAGGTTTACTATAATACATGAATGAGCCGAAATCAACATTGTTGAACTCTTCAGAATCCCATTCATTGATTACTTTGAGAGACTCGTTCAATTCAGCCCAATTCTCTTCATTCAACCATTGTGAAATATCCGTATAATCCACAGATTGAGCGGCGCTCTCCTCGAAATATTCTGATACCGTCCAATTTTCCATAAATGCCGTAGCGAATACAGCCCATTGCTGGTAGTTGTTGTAGGTGATCATATCTACGTTTTGTGGAATTTCATTGGTCTCCACATCAGGATAAACTAGATGGGTCCAATCATTAAAATTCCCAACACCTTGGTTATCATCAAGCGCCTTCGTTATTGTAGTTTTTCTGAAGTCTGCCGGTTCTTCATCATGACTTTCAGCGCCCGTGATAGCTGCGATTTGTCCTGCTAAAAAGTTTGCCATTGCGAAAGACAAAAACCATCCTCCCATTGCGGTACCTGAGATTTTCTTGGGAGCTAGCTTAGTAACCATTGAAAGTCCAATAGGGCTAACAAAAAGCTCACCTGTGGTATGCAACATATATAAGAATACCAGGGTGAGTAATGGAACCGCGTAGGTACTCTCATCTAAAAATTGATAACCTATAACGGTAACTAAAAATCCTGCGCCTAATTGAAGTAATCCAAGCGAAAACTTCATTGGGATGGAAGGATTTTTTCCTATTTGATTGAGCTTCATCCACATCCATGTGAACAAAGACCCAAAGGTGACGATGAAGAATGGGTTGAAGAATTGGGTCATGGACGCTGGCATTGCCCAACCGAATATCTCACGTGTTACATTTCGATCTGCAAACAACGTCAAAGAAGTTCCTGCTTGCTCAAAGAATGACCAAAATACAACATTCACAATCATCATAATGACCAAAGCAATCATTCGATCTCGCCATATTTTACCTTCCTTAATTCCAGAAGCGATTAACTGATAAGCGACTAAAACAAAGATTCCCAACAATAAATATTGAAGAATTTCATTCTGTGAAATCAGTACATAACTCAATGGAATAAGTAGGAGAGATAGAACTGTAATGGTTTTCCATCGTTCCATTCCCAACCACTTTTCTCGACCGGCTTCGGTAATGTCGATGTTTGGAACGTGGCTGTATTTTTCGCGTCCACCCCAGAAGATGAACAGTCCCATTAACATACCAATTCCCGCAAGACCAAAACCATATTCAAAACCGTACGTTTCACCAACAAAAGCAACTACTGTAGTCGCCAAAAGTGCACCGATATTAATTCCGATATAAAAGATGGTGAATCCTGAATCTCTACGCGCATCTCCGTCATTGTAAAGCTTACCTACGATGGTTGAAATGTTAGCTTTGAAATATCCATTACCCACGATTAAACCACCCATACCAATGAGCATAAGGCTTTCACGAAGACCGGCATCAAGTCCAAACATATCAGTGCCTGCCACCATTAAAAACTCCCCTATGGCCATCAATACGGCTCCGAGCATAATGGCGTAGCGGTAGCCCAGATAGGAATCGGCCATTCTACCACCCAAAACGGGTGCTGCGTATACTAAGGCAGTGTATGCTCCGTAAATTAGAGAAGCTTCAGCATCACCTTTCAATAAAGATTTTACCAAGAACAAAGTAAGAAGGGTGCGCATTCCGTAATAGCAGAATCTCTCCCACATTTCGGCCATAAACAACGTCCACAGCGCTGGTGGATGCTTCATAGATTGATCACTCATGTTTCAGGTGTTTTTGTGTTGAACAAGTATACATTTTATTTCTTAGGCGGTTTATGGCTTGTTCTTATAAATTCTCCGCGATGAAGTTAGTCATCATACGGTACAAGTGCATTGAGGTGTTACCACCATATATACCATGGTTCTTATCTGGGTAAGCGAACCAATTAAAATCTTTATCGGCTTGGACCAATGCTTCTACCATTCGCATGGAGTTTTGTACATGAACATTATCATCACCCGTGCCATGGATGAGAAGGTACTTACCCTGAAGGCCGTCGACATGCGATAGCGGACTATCCGCATCATAGCCATCACCATTTTCCGAAGGTAGTCCCATATACCGTTCGGTGTAAATGTTATCGTAGAATCTCCAATTCGTCACTGGTGCCACGGCAATGGCCATTTTGAAGACATCTGGGCTTTGGAATAAACAGTTCGAAGCCATATAGCCTCCATAACTCCATCCAAATACACCTATGCGATCTCCATTGATATATGGACGTTTGGCCAATTCTAATGCGGCTTCCGTTTGATCACGGGTTTCGAGTTTCCCCATTTGACCATAAGTGCTCTTCTTGAATTCCTCGCTGCGACCGTCCGTTCCGTGGTTGTCCACACTCGCAACAATGATATCTAGTTCATTGGCCAACATCTGGAACCACATGCCTCGGAACGCATCATAGCTGTTCATGACCGTTTGGTTGCCTGGCCCACCATATACAAACATGAATAGAGGGTAGGTCTTGCTTTCGTCAAAATCCACTGGCTTGATCATCCAAGCGTTCAAATCGCCTCCGGAAGGTGTTGAAACGGTAAAGAATTCCTTTGGGCTGTATGTGTACGTTTCAAGGGCTTTTTCTGCACGCTCGTTGGTTTTAATCGTGCGCAATACCGCTCCTTTACGCGATTCCCGCAAGCTTACCTTTGTGGGCATGCCTTCAGCACTATAAGTATTGATAAAGTACTTGAAATCTGGAGTAAATGTTGCGTTGTGGGTTCCTTGTTCCGATGCAAGTGATGCTTTACTTGAACCGTTGATTTTGATGCTATACACATTGCGCTCAATGGCAGAGCGCTCTGTGCTTTGATAATACAATCGCTTGCTGGCATCCATCCCGTAGAGGCGTGTAACGTTGTATTCGCCTTGAGTGATTTGACGTTTAATCTTTCCGTTGGAAGCAACATGATACAGGTGGTTCCAACCGTCGCGATCGCTCAAGAGTACAAAAGATCCATCTTCCAGGAAGTACAGCTCATCGTTGATTTCAAGGTACTTTTCGTCTGTTTCGTGGTAGATGTTTTGGGCCTCGCCGGATGTGGCGTTGATGGCGTAGAGGTTGAATTCGTTTTGGAGCCTGTTTAAGGTGCTGACCACCCAGGTATTCTCATTGGACCATTGTGCACGCGGTAGGTATTCGTAATCAATGTCGTTCAACGCATTGATGACCTTACCTGAATTCATGTCCCAAATGTGTGCCGTTACGACACTGTTGTCTTCGCCCGCTTTTGGGTATTTGAAGGTATATGGATTGGGGTACAATTCCTTGCCATAAATGTCCATATTAAAGCTGCGAACGTTACTCTCGTCGAATTTTAGATAGGCCAATTTATCTGAGTTTGGCGACCACCAAAAGGCTTTAACGATAGCAAATTCTTCTTCATACACCCAGTCCGTAGCCCCGTTAATGATGTGATTAAAGCTGCCGTCTGTGGTGATGCCGATGTGCTTATCTTCACTAATATCGTAGATGTATAGGTTGTTATCGTAGACGTATGCTACATAGTTGGCATCTGGAGAGAAGGTTGCATTGCTGATTTTCTCCGGACGGATTTTTGTTGCCTGTTGGCTTTGAAGGTTTACTACCCATACCAGGCTTTTTGAACTGCGTCGGTAGATTTGATCGGTCTCAGTTTCAAGCAATGCCCATTGCTCATCTGCGCTGAGGTCATAGGAATCAAAAGCAGGTACAGCGTCTTCTTCACTGATTAAGGCATTCACATCGAGGAGGAGGGCCACCTTTTCACCGCTGAGGTAGTTGTATTGTTCGATGGTGCCTTCGCCTTGAGCGGTGTAATGCTCACTGTCGCTCATGCTGCGTAGGCCGCTGATGCCGCCCGCATAGAAGGCGTAGCGCTGCCAGAGGGTGCTTAGGTCGATGCTTTGTTGGGCAATGCTACCAAAGGATACGAGCATTGCGGCTAGGAGAATGAATGTTTTCTTCATGGGATAGTTCTGAGTCCCGCTAAGATAACATTCAAGTGGTAACGATGCGACAGGAAATACGCGCGGTGAAGGTATTATTCGCTTTCCTCAGCTAATCGGACCGTAAGTCCATCCAATTCTGGAGCCATGAAGATTTGACAACCTAATCGGCTATTATTTTCTACAAAAAACGCTTGGTCCAGCATATCCTCCTCATCTTCAGAAGGTTCGTTCAGTTCGTGAAGGCTTTCAACGTAACAGTGGCAAGAGGCACACATGGCCATGCCGCCGCAAGTTCCTTTCACCGGCAATTCGTACGCTTTACAAACCTCCATGAGGTTCATGTTCATGTCGGTTGGGGCAGCAACATCGTGTTGTACACCTTCACGGTCGATGATATGGACGGTAATATCTGACATGGTTTACTCTAGGCTGCCTACGCCGCCCATTACGGTGGTGTATTTGAACGAAAGCTTTTTGTCAGGGAAGGCGCGCTTGAACGCACTTTGTACCATGATAGTTGCCTCGTGAAAACCGCAGAGGATCAGCTTTAGCTTACCAGGGTAGGTATTAACGTCACCAATGGCGTAGATGCCTTCAATATTCGTGCGGTAATCGGTAGCGTTGTCCACGACAATGGCATTTTTTTCAATTTCCAATCCCCAATCCGCGATAGGACCGAGGGTAGGGGTCAGCCCAAAGAGCGGCAGCCAGTAGTCGCAGTCTACATGCAGGTCTTCGCTGTCTTTTTGCTTTATGGTAATTTGAGATAATTGGTCCGTTCCAAGAACATCCACAACTTCAGCATTAGTGATGAGTTTCACTTTTCCTTGCTGGGCCAATTCTTGCACCTTATCTACTGTATCCAAATGTCCGCGGAAAGAGGTTCTGCGGTGTACCAAACTTACCTCACTAGCTACATCCGCCAAGAATACGGTCCAGTCTAGCGCGCTATCCCCACCACCAGAGATCACCACGCGCTTATTGCGAAATTTCTCAGGATCGCGAACGATGTAATCCACACCTTTATCTTCAAAGGCTGGCAGATTTGCAATGGGTGGTTTACGTGGTGTGAAAACTCCCAAGCCCCCCGCAATGGCCACTGATGGTGCCTTGTGCTGGGTACCTTTATCGGTTGTGACGATGAATGTATCGTCTTCAGTCTTTTCAATAGCTACAGCACTCTCACCAAGTGTGAAACCTGGGTTGAAAGGTTTGATTTGCTCCATTAGATTATCTGCCAACTCACCAGCCATGACAACAGGGTATCCTGGAATGTCGTAAATAGGTTTCTTCGGATAGATTTCGGCAAGCTGTCCACCGGGTTGAGGAAGTGAGTCAATGAGGTGACATTTCATTTTCAAAAGTCCGGCTTCGAAAACAGTAAAGAGCCCTGTGGGACCCGCACCGATAATGATCAAATCTGTCTGAATCATGCTTTAGTAAAATACTTAATGACAAAGGTAGGGGCTAGGGGGCACTTAGAAAGGTGATATCTGTCAATTTTACCAACGCTTTGCACATTATCAATGGGCGAATACGCTGGCTCATTGTGTATCAAGCGCAACGCAGGATGTCGTACATTCGCAGGGTCATTTTAATACTATGATGTATAGAATCGCCCTTGCCCTTTTGTTCAGTGCTAGCCTAAGCGCCCAAACCTTGTATACCATCCCCACTGATGGTTCTATGGATACCGCCACAACGTGTACCGGTTTTCTTGTTGACGGTGGTGGAATTAACGGAAACTACAATACCTATGATGATGGGTTTTTAGTTATTGATCCGCCTGGAAATGCAACGGTTTCGGTAACCTTTTCTGCATTTAATACGTACCACAGTTACGACCGTGTCTATATTTACGACGGGGTGGGTACCTCGGGAACCTTTTTAGGTTCTTACTACGGAAATACCCTTCCAAATTCGGGTAATGCCATTACGTCCACTTCAGGAGCCATAACCATTCGTTTTTACTCCAATTACTACGGTGTAAGCTCAGGATTTTTATGTTCTTGGACGACGAATGCAACCACGGCACCTTCTGCCAGCATCAGCGCTACCTCGACCTCAGTGAGCTACAATACCCCGGTTCAGTTCATCAACACCACAACGAACGCGGGAAATTACACTTGGGATTTTGGTGATGGTACCACCTCTACGGATCAATATCCAGTACATAGCTACACCTCTAGTGGAACAAAGACCGTAACAATGATCGCAGAGAACTGCTACAGTTCTGATACGGCGACCATGACCATTACAGTCGGCGCAGCCCCTAATGCCTCGTATTCGAACGATAGTATCATTCTGAATATTCCTTGTGGCACTACTGCCTCGGGATCTTGGACCTTGAGCAATGCAGCATCCTCCGGAAATCTAACCGTGGCGACAGAGCTCATTGATACGAATTACGTATTCAAGGCGGATTTTGAAGATGGAACATTAGAAACCTTTTCATCTACGAGCACGAATGTGACACTTTCGAATACCAGTTCAACGGCTAATTCAGGAAGTCGATCATTGGAAATGAACGGCTATTACAACAGTAATCAAACTGTAAATGCTGGTTTTACAACGACGCAACCTTCGCGCGTTTCCTATGCAACCAAGGTGAATCCAAACCAGGGAGGTTCTGGCTATACGTGGTGGTCTTGCTCCACTGGAAACACCATAGGTTATTCACCTTTTGGATATTCTTACTGGTATACCACCGGGTTGCGTATTGTTTACCGAACGAGTCAAGGCTATACTACCACTTACTACCACTACACTACGGCAAATGAGTGGGTTAACGTAGAATATGATAACATCGACTGGACTAACGGAACTTTTGATTTAGTCATTGATGGCAGCGTCGTTGCTGCGAATGCACAATTCTATTATACCTCTGCAACCAACGTAAACGGTATTCATGGTTACCAATACTCGACCTCGTATGTACATTATTTGGATGATGTAGAGGTGCAAGGCGGAACGGCATTGGATGTAACCTACAGTCCAGCGAATGCAACTATTGCGGGTGGAAACAATGTGGTATTCAACTTCACCGTTGATGCATCCAACTTGTATGCAGGTTCCTACTACCTTGAGTTGGCATTGACCTCAAATGATACGAGCATTGATGGTGTGAATATTCCGGTCATTGTGAATGTCACTGGAGATGGGGTTTGGGAGACCAATTATTCTAGTTGTAAATCCATCGCAGGGTATACGGGAGCAACGACCAACGATACCTTGAAGATTTGGAACGACGGATGTGATACCTTGATGGTTTCAAATGTGGTTCACTCGAATGCAAGAATTTCTGGGGCAACAAACGGCTTTGTTTTGGCGCCGGACGACACGTTATCCTACGCCTATTCTTGGAGTAGTGGAACGGCGGGCACCTTCACGGATACGCTCTATTTTCTAGAGTATGATTCTTTATACACGCACTGTATATCCGCGACTGTTCAAGATGCAGCATCTATTGCATTGGACAGCACTGTATTCAACATAAGCTACACTGGCTGTCCGGATTCACTTTTAGTTCCATTCTGGATTTACAACGATGGGCAACAAACGTTAAACTGGGGTACGAATTCTGTAGGAGGGAGCATTTTCGAGGATTTCGAAGATGGAACCACAATGAACACCTCGCTTTGGAGCTATTTCGGTTCTGGGGCGAATATTCAGCCCTCTACCTATGGTTGTGGGGTAATCAATGGTTCTTACAGCCTCCATTTCTATGGAGGAACACGTTATGCTGCAACGCAACCGTTGAATCTTACTTCGGGAGGAACCATTTCATTTGAATTGGACCAGGGATATTGTGATAATGCTGAATCTTCAGAAGGGGTATACTTACAATATTCAACAGACGGAGTCTATTGGTACAATATTCAGTATTTCTACACGTATTCTTCCATGACTTGTACGGCGACCATTCCAGCCGTAGCAATGACGAGCAGCACGCAGCTTCGTTTGTATCAACAATACAGTAGTGGATCAACATACGATGCATGGATCATTGATGATTTCTATGTGGATGCCGGTATGATGAATAATTTGGCTTTCAGTCCTGATACTGGCAATGTTAGTGTCGGCGATAGCCAGTTGGTCTACGTTGTATTGCATACAGATTCACTCGAAGAAGGACTTCACACCTACGAAGGATACATTTCATCAAATGATCCTGTAGATAGCATTGTTCCAATCACTGTTAACCTTACGTTGGATGGGGTGAGTGAAACCAGTATCGATCGTTTTAGCTGTTTCCAATTGGACACTATCGTCAAGAATAGCACGACAATCGATAGCATTATGGTGTTGAATACGGGCTGTGATTCGCTGATTTTTGGCAGCATCACGACCTCTTCTAACTTCTTTACTACGAGCACCTCCGTGGGTGGCTTTGCTCCAGGGGATACGGGATATGTTGTGGTAACCATTAATCCTACCGCGACGGGACTGATTCAAGATACCGTTTATGTAGCGACATCAGATACTACCTGGCCGGTATGTTATACGGGTTATGTAGTAGAGGCACCATCGGCTTGGGTTCAGACCTCACCAATCAACATCAGCACACAGAATTGTGGCGATAGTGTAAACTTTAATGTGCTCTTGGGCAACTCTGCAGCCAACACCAACCTTTCTTGGTCAATCAGCAGTGGGGAAGTGTTGAATGTGCTTGTGGTAAACAGCAATACATACCCTTCACTGTACAGTAATTTCCAGACGTATCTCGCGACAGTGGATAATCTTGCTATCAAAACCGTAACTACCACTAGCGCGGTGACGAGCGAGTTGGGCTGGGCAGATGTAGTGATCTTCCCGCCAATCACTAACTCGGCATCATCTTCCGACTACACTGCCATTCAAACGGATATGTCCGATTGGATTAACGACGGCGGAAAAATGTTGATCATGGGAAGTGTCTATGTAGATGATATCCTTGCCATGAACTTTATCAATGGCTACTACTACGGAAACTACACCGGGTATACCCATTACGTGAATACGGGTACGAACCACCCATACATTCAAGGATTGGGAACTTCATTTGTACCACAATCGGCTGCGTTAGATGCCTACATCTACAATAGCGGTTATACCTACTTGGTCTACAATACTTATTACCGTCAAGCCTTGAGTTATTTCCCGCTAGGCGATGGTGAGGTCATTTACTATGGCTTCAACTTCAACTCGGTCTATGCGGACATGACGAAGATTATGGATAACATCTTTGAAAGTACGCTGAACGACAAGTCAACCGGAGTGAACTGGTTGAGCTTTAATCCAGCCACTGGCACGACAAGCGGAGGGGATACGACAACAGTTGTTGCAACCGCGTACTCAGATACGCTTCCTGCAGGTGTTTACAACCTTAACATCAATGTGACCACCAATGATCCAACAAATCCGTCATTCTCCATTCCAGTGACCTTCATTGTCAATGGTATCGGCGAGGGCCAGATGGATAACAGCTGTGTCAACTTTGGTTCAGTTTACCAGAACATGACCCACAATGAAGATGTGCCGGTGTACAATGTGGGCTGTGATACCTTGTTCATCAACTCGGCCAGCACAGGAGGGTCGGCCTTTACTGCAGGATCTGTGAGTTTGGCCATTGCTCCGGGTGATACGGGATATGTTCCGGTATCCTTATACCAAACATCCTTGGGTACGGTTAGTGATACGCTCTATGTTTATTCCACTGTAGATACCGTACAGCGCTGTCTAACGGCCACCATCGTCGGAGCATCCGATATCAGCGTTGCACCGACAAGTATTGAAATCACAGTGAATAAGTGTAATGGTTTTGCTACTGTACCATATACCATAACCAACAACGGTCAGGCCCAGTTGAGCTATGCCGTTGATGTGGCGGAGATTTACGACTCATCCTACACGCAGACTTGGTTGTATCCGGCGCCTAATTACAGCAATACCTTGGTTTACAATTTCAATAACATTATTGATTCTGACACCATCTTTTACGAGATCATTCTCAACGGAGAGTACAGCCAGACCAATAACTACTTCTATTTGTACGCCAATGGTTCGTATGTACAGACGGTGTACGACAACAACGTGAGCAACTACACTAATGATACCATCTCTGGATTCATCACTGGTTGGCAGTTGACCAACATTATGAATGCCGGATATTTGACCATCCAATTGTATTCATACAACTACAACTCAGTCTCTGGACAAACGTGTCAAGTACACGTATGGCAGCGCGATGATGTGACTTGGGCGAGTCCAGTGGGTGTGGCTACAGGTACAGTCGCTGCAGGTAACTCTGTATCAAAGAGTATTCTTGTGACGGTATCTAACCTGGCCCTCGGTACCTATTACACCTCGGTGGTCTTTGAAACGAACGATCCGCAAGATCCAATGTATCAAGTTCCGATGACCGTTCACGTAGTGAGCGAGCCGGATATGGTCTTGGGTGCGAATGCCATTAATTATGGTAATGTCTATAACACAAATCCTGTGGTGGATAGTGTATTGATAGAGAATGACGGTTGTACGAACCTCACCATTAGTAATGTGAGTTCCAATAATTCGCATTTTGTTCCGAACTGGACGAACCAAAACATTACGCCAGGTTCTTCGCAGTGGTTGCATGTGACCTTTACGGCTACTGCCAGTGGAACGCAGAGTGGACTGTTGACGGTTTCTAATAACGATAGTCTTCAAGTCATTTCGTTGAGCGCCAATGTCATATTCGCCCCTACAGCAGATTTCCAATACCAAGTACAAAATGCTTGTAATGGTACTGTGAGCTTCACTAATGAGAGTTCTAATGGCTCTCAATACCAATGGGATTTTGGTGATGGCCAATTCTCTGGTGCCGTAAATCCACAACATACCTACAATAAGCCAGGCACGTACACGGTGATGTTGGTGACAAGCAATTCAGGCGGTTCAGATACGACCTTCAAGTCAGTCATCCTGAACGATGTGCTTTATGTTGCTTCAGAATTCCCTGATACCGTGCAGGCTGGCACGACCGTTCAGTTCATCGATTCTTCGATGTACGCCAATTCATGGCAGTGGTACTTTGGAGATGGCAATAATTCTACTACGCCGAACCCTCAGCACACCTACCAGAACAAAGGAACGTTCATTGTCACTCTTTTGGTGACCAACACGGCAGGATGTTCAGGTTCATCGAACAAGCCTATCGTGGTTAGAAGCGGTGTCGGCATTTACGAGGAGGTACTAGAGGTGAGTTTGTATCCTAATCCAACTTCAGGATCGCTCCACATCGAGTGTAATGAAGCCGAGCGCATCATTCTCTATTCCAGCACTGGAGCACAGATTCTAGATATACCGTTTGTGGAAGACATCGACTTGAGCAATCTCCCAGCAGGTTCTTACCAGATCGTATTGCGCGGTAATAGCGGGTTTTGGAGAGAAACTATCTCCGTGGTGCGGTAAGACCACCTAGATCTAGAGCATAAAAAACCCGAGCCGCAGGCTCGGGTTTTTTTCTTTACACTGTATTTAAAACCGCGCTTTAGGCGTTGAATGCGGCTTTGAATTTGTCAACGAAGTTGAGGCGTTCCCATGTGAAGAGCTCTACATCTACGCTGATTTCAGATTTACCATCTGCGCTGGTAAAGGTTTTGGTTACTACCTCATGCTCGCGTCCCATGTGGCCGTAGGCAGCAGTCTCGCTGTACATAGGCTGACGCAATTTCAATTCTTGCTCGATCAATCCTGGACGGAAGTCGTAGATCCCTTTGACTTTCGCTGCAATCTCACCGTCTGTGAAATCAACTTTGGCGGTACCGTAAGTATCTACAAAGACACCCATAGGTTCTACTACTCCAATAGCATAAGAGACTTGGACCAATACTTGATCACAAATACCTGCCGCTACTAAGTTCTTTGCAACGTGACGCGTGGCATAGGCCGCCGAACGGTCAACTTTAGATGGATCCTTTCCTGAGAAAGCACCACCACCGTGTGCGCCCTTACCGCCGTAAGTATCTACGATGATTTTACGGCCAGTTAGGCCCGTATCACCGTGTGGTCCACCGATCACGAATTTACCTGTAGGGTTGATGTGGTATTTGATATCGTCGCCGAACAATCCTTGGATGTGTTCGGGGAGTTCTGCCTTCACAGCGGGGATGACCAGCTCAACGATGTCTTTTTTGATTTTAGCCAACATTGCGTCGTCCGTTGGGCCAAAGTCGTCGTGCTGTGTACTTACTACGATGGCTTCAATGCGCTGAGGTTTGTGGTCATCGCCGTATTCGATGGTCACCTGGCTTTTTGAATCCGGACGTAGGTAATCAATCTGGCTGCCGTCGCGACGGAACTCGGCCAATTTCTTCAGGATTCTATGGCTCAAGTCCAATGCCAATGGCATGTAATTTTCAGTTTCGTTGGAAGCGTAGCCAAACATCATTCCTTGGTCACCGGCACCTTGGTCTTCAATGGAACCGCGGTCAACACCTTGGTTGATATCTGAACTTTGCTCGTGGATAGCGCTGAGGACACCACAAGAATTAGCCTCAAACATATATTCGCTCTTGGTATAGCCGATGCGCTCAATGACACCACGCGTGATGCTTTGAACGTCGAGATAGGCAGAAGATTTCACTTCGCCGGCCAAAACTACTTGGCCTGTAGTTACAAGAGTTTCAACGGCCACTTTCGACTGTGGGTCGAAGGCCAAGAAGTTATCGATAATAGCATCTGAAATCTGGTCAGAAACTTTATCTGGGTGCCCTTCGGACACGCTTTCGGATGTAAAAAAGTAAGACATCTCTATTCTGTTTAGGGTTGCTATTAGGTTAGCCAGAAAGGAGGTGGTTGCTTGCTTTGAGAGATGCTTTGATCTGTATTTAGCATTTTTTACTGTGGTTGCAAGCAGTCAAATCCTTCCACGGCGTCAAAAGTAGAAAACAAAATGAAATTGTCTGCGCTTGATTTTAAATTTTCAAAAAATACGTTCTACTTTTGTCTCGCTATCAAGAAAGACAGAGGGATTGGGCCCTGTGAAGTCTTGGCAACCCGGAAGTGCCGGGTGCCACCACCCACCCGAAAGGGAATGATACGGATCTCTGAATCTCCACGCTTTCTTCATAGCACTCTAACCAACAAGGAGATGACAGTACAACAGGCCATTAAGGAAAAGATTCTCGTGCTCGACGGTGCCATGGGTACCATGATTCAAGCCTATAAGTTTGAAGAAGAAGATTACCGTGGCGAACGTTTTAAGGACTACGCTCACCCATTGAAAGGGAATAACGACCTTTTGGTTCTTACGCAGCCTCAAGCTATTGAAGATATTCACTTAGCTTATTTAAAGGCTGGCGCTGATATTTTAGAGACCAATACCTTCAATGCGAATTCTATTTCTATGGAAGATTACCACATGAGTAATCTCGTAGAAGAACTCAATGTACAGGCCGTGGCTTGCGCACGTCGTGCTATCGAGCGCTATCAGGCGGCAGGCGGTCAGGGACCTAAATTCATTGCAGGTTCTGTAGGGCCAACAAATAAGACTGCATCATTAAGTCCTGATGTCAATAACCCGGGCTACCGAGCAGTGACCTTTGACGATCTTAAAAAGACCTATTTCGAGCAATGTGAAGCTCTTATTCAAGCAGGTGTAGATATCCTTCTAATTGAAACTGTCTTTGACACCCTCAATGCAAAGGCTGCACTGTTTGCAGCTCAAGATGCTATTGAAGCGAGCGGAAGAGAAGTTGAAATCATGTTGAGCGGAACCATTACAGATGCATCTGGACGTACTCTTAGCGGTCAAACTACTGAGGCGTTCTTGATCTCTGTAAGCCACTCGCCATTGCTAAGTGTTGGTTTGAATTGTGCCTTGGGTGCCAAACAATTAATGCCTTATCTGCAAACATTAGATGCCAAAGCCCCGTTTGCTGTTAGTGCACACCCAAATGCAGGATTGCCAAATGCCTTCGGTGAATACGACGAAACACCAGAGCAGATGGCTGCGCAAATAAAAGATTATTTGGATTTGAACTTGATAAATATCATTGGCGGTTGCTGCGGAACCTCACCGGCACATATTAAAGCTATTGCTGACCTATCGAAAAATTATAGTCCAAGAACCTATGAGCACTAAGCTACCACCACGTCCTATGCGACTCAGTGGGTTAGAGCCACTGGTGATTACTGAGGATACTAACTTTGTCAATGTAGGCGAGCGTACGAACGTGACGGGTTCGCGCAAGTTTCTGAGATTGATCAAGGAGCGTCAGTTTGACGAAGCCTTGGATATTGCACGCGACCAAGTCGAGGGGGGCGCTCAAATCTTGGACGTGAATATGGATGAAGGGATGATTGATGGGGTAGAAGCCATGACGACCTTCTTAAACCTTATTGCTGCAGAACCGGATATCGCACGCATTCC
>Ga0255780_10002610_pt1 | contig 16110 bp, 16 predicted proteins | sample 071ome_32_FD_179978 | JGI IMG/M metagenome (GOLD analysis project Ga0255780, IMG submission 179978) | Coastal salt marsh microbial communities from the Groves Creek Marsh, Skidaway Island, Georgia - 071405AT metaG (version 2) | ecosystem: Environmental > Aquatic > Marine > Intertidal zone >... | reverse complement strand
GTAGGTGGATCGTTCCGAGACGCACCTGCCTGTCTTGGTTGGTCACGTCACGCTCACTCGTTCATCGTTCATCGTTCATCGTTCATCGTTCATCGTTCATCGTTCATCGTTCATCGTTCATCGTTCGTCGTTCATCGTTCATCGTTCATCGTTCATCGTTCATCGTTCATCGTTCATCGTTCATCGTTCATCGTTCTTCCTTCTTCGCTCATTGCAGGGTTCGGGTACGCCATCATCCAGACGCTCATCACGGACATCGAGCCGGCGGCAAAGGTCAAGGCGGCGATGAACGAGATCAACGCCGCGCAGAGGCTGAGGCTGGCGGCGTACGAGCACAGCGAGGGGGAAAAGATCAGGGTGGTCAAGGCGGCCGAGGCCGACGCGGAGGCCAAGTACCTGGCCGGGCAGGGAATCGCGAGGCAGAGGCAGGCCATCATGGCGGGGCTGAAGGAGAGCGTGCAGAGCTTCCAGGGCGAGGTGAGCGAGGTGGGAAGCAAGGACGTGCTGAGTCTGATGCTGCTCACCCAGTACTTTGACGCGATCAAGGAGATTGGGGTCGGCGGGGGGGCGAGCACGGTGTTCATCCCGAGCAACCCCGGGGCGGTGGCCGACATGGCCGCCCAAGTCCGCGCCGGCATTCTCCAAGGGGATGCCGCCAACCTGTCCGGTGGAGGGAGGAGGTAGTCTTGGTGATGATGATGATGGTGGTGGTGGTGGTGGTGGTGGTGGTGGTGGTGGATAGAGGGGCGAAGCTTTCGTTCTTCCGCTCGTATGTCGATTCGTTCGTTCGTTTATACTACAAATATGAAACGCTGCAACAAGCCCAACAAGCCCTAGACCCTTTAGTTGATGGAAAAGGGATCCACCCGGGGGTCGTGCTCGGTGGCGAGCTGCTTGCCGGTGCAAAAGCACGCGGTGCACATCACCTTGCCGCTCCCGCTGCACGCGATGCACTGGCACCCGTCCTCCATGCCGCATCCCATGCACGCCCCGCACGGCAGGTACCCTGGAGAACGAACGAGTCGGCGAGTGAACGCGAGGCGGCGAGATATTGATGGGTACGGGTGAGACAGGTCGGCGGGGTGACGTCGGGGTGACGTCGTCGTCACGACAGCCACCTCCCCACCTCTATACAGAAAACGTACCAGTCCCCTTGCAGTAGATACACTTCTGCTTGGCCTGGAGCCTGCTGTTGTTCTTCTCGACGATCAGCAAGCACGTCAGCACCCCCACGGCGCCTCCGCAGAACGACGCCACGATCGGATCCACGGCGGCCATCTGCGGCGGCAGATTGAGTTCGCCGATAAAGTCGGCGTACGACGTGCCCCCCAGGCCCAGCTTGACCTCCAGCGACGGCGCGACCTGGCGATGAGCGATGAGCGAAACGCGAGTGAGCGAGTGAGACGGTGCGGCAGGGTCCCGACTCGTCGTTTTCTACAATACCCACCAGCCCCCCGAACATGATGATCGCCGCCACCGTCACGTAGTACAGATTCGTATACAGCTTCATCGTCTTCTCGTTGACCGGCGGGAAGAACGGAATGAACGACGGGTACGACTCGTCCGTGTCGCTCGATGTCTCGCCGGGACCGTCCATCGGTGCCGACGACGACACCGTCTTCATCCTCATCCGCTGCTGGATCCTCAGTCTTCTGACTTCCTCCATCAGCAGGAAGATCTTGTTCCGACGCGACTGGATGTTGAGCTCGAGCTCCTCGTTCTGCATATCGCTGAACGACTTGACGCTCTCCCTGCTCTCTATGATGCAAAAGTTCTCGGGCAGGGCGCTAAAGTCCTCCTCCTCGTCGTTCCCGGCGGCTTGTATCCTCGTATCCGACCTGCGCGCATGTTGCGTCGACGCATTCCGCCTGAGCGGGTCAAAACTCAGCGTTTGGGCCCGCGCTCTCGGCATGGGGGCCGAAGTTTTCGGCACTGCCGGCTCCCGGTGGCCGGCGCACGTGCAGCCAATTTGACCGCGTGATGCAGACGCATTCATGATGACGGTCGACGTAGGATGAATGGTCAATTCTGTGTGCGTCGTGAAATTGACTTGGTCGTCGGCTTGGCTTTACCCGATTACTATTGGCGATGGTGCTCTCTGGTGGTCGTGCATCTCCACACTCCGTACGGCGTGGCAAGAGAGCCAGAGAGCCAGAGAGCCAGAGAGCCAGAGAGCCAGAGAGCTAGAGAGCCAGAGAGCCAGAGAGCTAGAGAGCTAGAGAGCCAGAGAGCTAGAGAGCCAGAGAGCGAGACGATGGGGGCATGGATACTCGCTCGCTCCCCGCCCGTTCCCAACCCCACGACGCTCGCTCGCTGCAGCATCTCCCCTCCTGGAGTGAACAACAACGGGTCGCTTCGCTCCCTGTTGTTCACCACCGTTGGTCACCCACTACTCCTACTGGTCATCGTCGTCGTTGTCGCCCCCGTTGTTGTTGCCGCCCTTGAGCCTGACGACCGCCTGGTTCCTGTACATGTCCGCCACCTGCTCTGGGCTCGTCGAGTCCGTCACCCCCTTGTCGTCTCGAATCCGGCAGAACCGCGGGAAGCGGATGGAAATCCCCTTGCTGTCGTCGACCAGCCCGACGGCCGCTTTGTACGCTGGCGAGATGCTCAGGTCGGCCGCTTTCACCTCCCACACGTGCTGCGGCTCAAACCAGACGTCCGGAACCTGGTTGGTTGTCAGGAATAGAATGACGAGTGAGCTTGAGAGTGCGCTGGGAGGTGCTGAAATGGTCGGAGAATGGTTGGTTGGTTGTTCGGAGGGTGGGCGAAGGGACCGTCGCTTCCCGTCCATCCGACCGTCCGACCGTCCGACCGTCCGACCGTCCGACCCGATCCACAGTGCGATAACATGCAACGCGTACCAGGGTGTCTGGGGTGTTGAAGTAGCGCTTCTTTTCGCAGGTCGTCGCCGCCTTGTGCAGCTCCTCCAGACTCTCTTCCGAGAACCCGGTGCCGATCTTGGTGATTGCCTGGGGAACGCACGAGCGAGGGAGTCAGTCATTCAGTGAGTGGAATAATGAAAGAGCCAGCGGAGCGCGCGCGAGGAGCGCTGCGAGGAGCGGGATGACAACGGGTCGCTGCTCAGCTCCCCGTTGGTCTTCGCCCCACCCCGCCCTCGCTTCTCAGCTCCCCGTCACGTCTCGAACGAGTTCAATAATACCTCGAGTTCAATAATAATACCCACCTGGAACTCTTCGTTCTCTGGGTCCCAGATCGCCAGCAGGTACGACCCGTAGACGCCCGTGCGCTTGCCCTTGCCGAACCACGCGCCGATGGGGACCACGTCAAAGGTGTCTCCACAGCCCTCGAGGTAGTCCTTCTTGAGCTTGAGCCAATGGCTCGACCTCTTGGACGGCTCGTACGAGTCGTCCAGCGTCTTGACGATCAGTCCCTCCGTCCCGTGCTCGACCTGGCGTGCGCGAAAGCGAGCGTGCGTGAGTGGCCCTCTCTGCCGAGGAACAAGAGTGGGGAGACGTTGTGGGGGCCGCTCCTCGGGTCCTCGGGTCCTCGGGTCCCCGTCACCCCACCCACGAGACCCACACGTCCGGCAACAACGACAACAACGACAACAGCGACAACAGCGACCTACCGAGTCGTCCAGAAACTTGCTCAGTTCCTCGACGTCATTCGACGTCTTGGCCGTGGCCAGCTCCATCTTGCCCGCCGTCTGCTTGATCGACTTGTACAGCGCGTCGCGCCGCTCCGTGAGCGACTTTTTCAGCAGCGCCTCGCCGTTCAGGTACAGGCAGTCGAACGCATACACGCACACGTGCACCTTGACGTTGTCGACAGTCACGCTCTTCCTCGCCCGGGTGCTCAGGACCTGGAACGGCAGGATCTTGTTCTGCTCGGGGTCGTACGCCACCGCCTCGGCGTCCATGACGATGCTCTTGACCCCGTCCTCCAGCACGTGCGGGAACATCGCGATGATATCGGGATACTTTCCCGTGTTATCCTCGCTATTCCTGCTGTAGATCCTCACCGTTCCATCCTCGAGCACGTGAATCTGCGCCCGCTCGCCGTCGTACTTGTACTCGCACGTGAACGCCTGGTCCGAAAACTTCTCCAGCACCTCGGCCACCCCGTTGGTCGGCTAGCGTCGTACACGAGCGACGATGGAAGTGAGCATGCGTCGCGTGTGCGACGAGTATGGGCCGACGCACGCGTCTCGGCAAACAAACGACAACGACAACAGACAACAACGACACCTACCTTGGCCAACATCGGCTTGACCGGGATTCCCGGGCTGAAGTGCACCTTCTTCGGCACATCCTCAATATCCGCACACTCCAGCAGCGCCGGAATGAGCAGATCGTACGACGGGCACTCGGAGTACACCGACTTGACAATCTCCACCGCCCGCTCCCGCGCCTCCTTCGCGCCCTCCTCGTCGCCGTCCTCCTCCGTTGACCCCTCGTAATACTTCGCATGCGCCAGAGCAATCAGCACCGTCTGCTCCGCCAGCCCGATCCGCAGCTTGCCCTGCAGCGCCCGCATGAGGTACCCCGCCTCGTTCTCGCTCGCCGCGGCCAGCAGCTTGATGATCAGCTTGATCTTCCGGTCCTGACTCTTCGCTCCCTCGCTCTCCGCAATCTCCCGGAACGTCTTCAGCACCCCACCTACCGTCAAGGGCTTCGGCTTGAACATCTGCTTCTGCCGGCCCCGCGACTGCGCAGCCACAATGCCCAGGTCCCCCACCTCCTCCAAGTTCTCCTTGATCGCCGACTCCTTCCGCCCCGTCGCCTGCGCCAACGCCTTAATCAACGTCGAATCCCCCAACCCAAGCTCCAACCCCTCGTGCGCCGGACTCACCCTGTTGGTGCACAGGTAGACCGTCGCCAGCAGCTCTGACGGACTGGCCCGCATGATCGCCCGGAACGTCGCCGTCAGAATGTTCTGAATCTCCAAACGCTTCGTCGTATCCGCAATATCCTCAAACGCCTCTGTTAGAACCGTGAACGGCACCGCAGCCCCCTTCTCCCAGGTCACCTTGGCGTCGATTTCGGCAGACGTCGCCGTCGGCGGGACGACCGTCTTTGACGACGACTTTTTCTTCTTCGACGGAGACGACTTGGAAGGAGACGACATGGTAGACTTGGACGGAGAGGCCACAAAGGAGGGGTCGGCGGCGGGGGACGTCGTCGTGCCCTTGCCACGCTCCCTCTCCTTCTCTTCCGCGACCGCCTCGGCGGCGTTGACAGCATCTACCGCCTCCACCGCCTCCACCGCCTCGACGGCATCCTCGTCGCTGCTACTGCTCTCGATCCGCTGCCGCTTCGACGCCACCTTCTCCGCGCCGTTCGTCCGATCGGCTTCGACCGGCTCCTGGCCATCGTCCTTCTTCGCCTTGCCACCCCCAAAAAACGACGCGATATCCCGCTGCTTGCCCATGTTCGAACTGAAACGACCACGGAAGACTCGATTCCTGCTCAATTCTCCCCGCAACAGACTGAGACTGCTGCACACGAGGCGACGATTCCGGAAAGGAACGGAAATTTGAATTTGAATCCCTCGCGCGGAACTCGTTGCACACACCCGGCCAGTACGGTACGACGCCAACGAGTACCTGTGTATCAAGTGACGGGTTGAGCGCAGGAGCATGCGTGATTTTACGTTTTTTAAGCTATATAGCTTAAGCTATATATAGCTATAGTGGTGTGACCACACCACTATAGCGTATTCCGTTTTCCTTCGATTCTTTGTTATCGCCGCTGAGCCGGCGTCGTATTGATTTATACACTGTACATAACGGGTCGCAGGATGCAAGGCGCTCAGACAAGACACGCGCGCGGACATCCTGGGGTGGCAAGACCGTCAGGCCTGCGCCCCGGCGTCGTCGGGGTCTCCCCGTATCGAACGACGCCGAGAACGGCACCGGCAACGAACCGGATGAGCGATCAGCATCGGCAGCGCGTTGTAGCTGCCGGGTTGCTGAACACTGGGTTTGAAATCACGGGTCCGCTGTCGTACCTGGAGGCGCTGGGGGTTCTGGCGGGGGTCGTGGGCGTGCACGAGCTGGGACATTTCTCTGCTGCGGCGCTGCAGTCTATATATGTGAAGAAGTTCGCGGTGGGGTTCGGGCCGATTCTGTTTTCGTACAAGGACGAGTCTGACCCGAATTCCGTGGAATTCTCGCTGCGGGCCATCCCGCTGGGTGCGTTGGATGGATGCTCCTCGTTCTGTCTTCGCTCGTTATCGGTCGTTATCGCTCGTTGTCATTGTTGTCTCTGTGTCGTTTGAAAGCGGCGGCGGCGTGAACGATCGGAACGACTCGCTGCGCTCGCCGTGCTGACTCGAGATCCCTCGCTCCCTCGCTCGCGAATAGGTGGATACGTCGCGTTCCCGGACGACGACGAGGACTGTCCGTACGAGAAGGATGATCCTAATCTGTTGACGAATCGGCCCGTGAAGGATCGGATTATTGTGACGTGTGCTGGGGTCGCGGCGAATATGGTGGCGGCGCTCGCGATCTGCGTGGTGCAGGTCGGGGCTGTCGGGTTCAACGAGCCCATCTATTCGCCTGGGGTGGTGCTGGGGACGATCAATCCGGATACGGTATGTATTGGAACGAACTCGATCGTGATTGCGAAATGGTTTTCCGCGCTTCGTTCTTTCCATGCGTCTCGCCCCCTGGCTACTTGCTCGCCCGCTGGCTACTCGCTCACTCGCTCACTCGCTCGCTCGCTCGCGACACGCTCGTTCACTGACAGGTGGCGGAGAAGGCGGGGTTGCGGCAGGGAGATGTGGTGACGCGGATCGGCGGGGTGGTGTTGGGGGCTGATCCGGGCGGGGTGGAGCGGTTCGTGGAGAAGGTCAAGGTGAACCCGAAGCGGGCGTTGCCGCTCGAGGTGGTGCGGGGCGTGAAGGGCGGAGAGGGAAAGAGCCCGGATTTCTCGGACCTCGCGAGCGGGGAGCGGCTTTCGTTGACGATCTCTCCGGCTGAGATGCCAGACGGGACGGGGCGCATCGGTATGTGTTGACGCCTGTTGCCTGTTGCCTGTTGTTTGTTGATCGGGCCCCTCTTTTGTTCGCCCTCCGTCGCACTGTCATTCCGAATGGGTCGCTCACGCGTTCGGATCCACCCGGAAAATGTACCAGGCGTGAGCCTGGCCCCGAACGTCAAGCTGAACACCGTCAAGGCGGAAGGGTTCGTGGATCAGGTCGTGCTGGGGTCGAAGGAGTTCGGGTTCCTCTTGAGCAACGTCTGCAAGGGGCTGTACCAGTTTGTGACGAACTTCAGCGAGACGAGCAAGAACGTGAGCGGGCCGGTGGCGATCCTGGCGGCGGGCAGCGAGGTGGCGAGGAACGATGCCAACGGGCTGTATCAGTTCGCGGCGCTGATCAACTTGAATTTGGCCGTGGTGAATATCTTGCCGCTTCCGGCGCTGGACGGGGGGTACCTCGTGTTCCAGGTGATCGAGGTGCTGCAGGGGAAGAAGGTCGAGCGGGACGTGGAGCGAGCGGTGATGACGGGTGGGTTCTTGCTGTTGAGCTCGCTCGGCATGTATTTGATTTTCCGTGATGCCATCAAACTGCTGTTCTAGTGCTCTCATTTTAACGACAAAACGTAGTGCGTGTCATCAGTCAGTCAACCCGATGCTCGCGATTCGTCCGGGCGGCGGCGAGTGCTTTCCCTTGAGTTGTTGCAACCACCACATCGTCCTACTGCCTACTACTACTACCAAACGTTACATGATAACCACAGATTATTGTCACACCCGAACACACCCGAACACACCCGAACACACCCGAACACACCCAGATTTAGTACCTGTAGTGCGCCGGCTTGTACGGTCCGTTCTTGTCGACGTTGATGTAGGCGGCCTGCTCGTCGGACAGCACGGTGAGCTTGGCTCCGAGCTTGGCCAGATGGAGTTGGGCGACCTTCTCGTCGAGGTGCTTCGGCAGCACGTAGACCTTCTTCTCGTACTTGCCAGAGGCCCTCTCGTTCCAGAGCTCCAGCTGGGCGATGACCTGGTTGGTGAACGAGCAAGACATGACGAAGGACGGGTGACCGGTGGCGCATCCCAGGTTGAGCAGGCGTCCCTCGGCGAGGATGATGACGCCGTGTCCGTCCGGGAAGATGAAGCGGTCGCACTGCGGCTTGATGTTCTGCCTGACGATGCCCGGCCACGACAGGACGCCGGCCATGTCGATCTCGTTATCGAAGTGACCGATGTTTCCGACGATGGCGTTGTGCTTCATCTTGGACATGTGGTCGGCCATGATGATATCCTTGTTTCCGGTGGTGGTGATGAAGATGTCGGCCTCGCCCAGGCAGTCCTCGAGCGGGGCGATCTGGTATCCCTCCATGGCCGCCTGCAGGGCGCAGATCGGGTCGATCTCCGAGACGATGACGCGGGCACCGGCGGCCTTCATGGCGGAGGCGCATCCCTTTCCGACATCTCCGTACCCGGCGATGAAGGCGCACTTTCCGGCGATCATGACGTCGGTGGCACGCATGATTCCGTCCGGCAGGGAGTGGCGGCATCCGTAGACGTTGTCGAACTTGGACTTGGTGACCGAGTCGTTCACGTTGATGGCCGGGAACAGGAGGGTCTTGGAGGCGGTCATCTCATACAGACGCTTGACACCAGTGGTGGTCTCCTCGGACACGCCGACCAGCTTCTTGGACATCCTCGTCCACCTGGTGCTGTCCTTCGGCAGACCGTCCTTGATGATCTGGAGCACGATCTTGAACTCGGCGTTGTCCGTGGAGGACGGGTCCGGGAGGGTGCCGTCCTTGGCATAGGCCTCCTCGGCCTTGACTCCCTCGTGGATCAGGAGAGTGGCATCACCACCGTCGTCGACGAGCAGATCCGGCCCGTCAGAGTCCGGCCAGACCAGAGCCTGCTCCGTGCACCACCAGTACTCCTCCAGCGTCTCTCCCTTCCAGGCAAAGACGGCGGCAGAGTCGCGAGCGACGGCGGCAGCGGCGTGGTCCTGGGTCGAGAAGATGTTGCAAGAGCACCACCTGACCTCGGCACCGAGCGCCACGAGGGTCTCGGCGAGCACGGCCGTCTGGATAGTCATGTGCAGCGATCCGGTGATCTGCGCGCCCTTGAACGGCTGGGCAGACCCGTACTCGGTACGGCACGCCATCAGTCCCGGCATCTCGGCCTCGGCCAGCTCAATCTCGAGGCGACCGAAGTCAGCCTGGGTCATGTCCTTGACCTTGTACTGTGGAGGTGATGGTGGTGATGGCGGTGGGGGCGTGAGCAGGCGACAAATTGGAGGTGGGGCCGGAATCGACCCGTCCAGGATTTTGTCGCCAGCCAACGGCGGGGAAAACGAGCCCGCGACGGGCGCCCGAGCCGACGACGCATGGAACGCGCCCATCTACCGATGAATTCGCATGGGCACCGCCAGGACGGCGCCGAGCCGGGGATCCAGGAACGTGAGGATCATTCGGGCTTGCGAACCAAGCCTGACGGCTGGACCGCCTCGAGCGCCAGATCGCGGCAGCCCAGTCCGTATTAAGAACGAAAGCGTTCCGAATATCCCGACGCGCTGTCCCATGTCCCGTCCTGGAGGGAATGCAGTCATCAGATTGCTTGGCAGTCTTGCAAACAGAAACGCACCTCCCTTCCAGCCTCGGTCTTCTCGACCACGGTCATCGTGTTGTTGGTAGTCATGGTGATGATTCTAATGATAGGATCAATCAAAAAAGAGGGAGAGGCGGAGGTCAGCGCCGGCTTCTCGTGTGTGTGTGGCGTTTGACCAGTCTTTGACGGAGATGCTGGCATCTCGACGGGCCGGCACGCGCCACCGGTTCTTCGGGCTGCCGTACCACCGCCGGCCGACGACGGACAACGGACGGCGGACGGCGGACGACGGACGACCAAGGACCGCAGGCCAGCGACCACCCAATACCCACCCATCAGCCACCACGCGCTCATTCGTTGCCGCCCCCTCCCCGCGCCCTCCCCGCCCCCTCCCCGCGCCCGTCCATCACCAGAGAGACCTCGACGGGTCCCCACGTCACGTCAAGATGCGTCTGCGTGGTTCCACCCGACGCGCGGACGAGTTGTCCGGAGCGACGAGGCAACCTCGGGCCGACGAGCCCGAGCTCGAAGCTCCGAACACAGACGACTGGTCGTTCCGTTCTCCGTCCCGACCAGTCGTTCGAAACCATCCTCCTATTTCATATTGTTTATTGTCGTCATACCGCCATACCGCATCCATCTCCCCGTCCGAGTTGTACGAACGGCCGAATTCAAAGGGGGAATCCGTCTTGGAATCCGTTCCCAGGCAGTTGAGCGAGCCGGTCGAAGCACATGACCACCTCCCCGAGGTCGACCGCCGCCGCCGCCGCGCCGTCTTCTTCTTCTTCTGCCCTGCGCCACCGTTGGTTCGTCGACGTGTCGGCGTGGACGCCCTCCGAGGACGAGTTCGAGTGGGTGTGTTCCACGCTGATTCTCGACACGGAGGTCACACAGGTGAAGAAGTACAAGTTTGAAGAGGATAGGAAGCGGGCTCTGGTGAGTCTGATCCTTCAGCGGACGGCGGGCGTCGAGTACCATGGCTGGCGTCGGCGAACGGGCGGCTGCATGACGTCGGGGGCGTCGACAGATGCGGTCGATGTAGTCGATGTAGTCGACGCGGCAGAGGTGTCTGCACTGGACGTAGAGCTGGGGAAAACCAAGGGGCGCAAGCCTTATATCGTCAAGAGGGAGAAGTTCGAGGACAACTTCAACTATAACGTGTCGCATGACGGGAGGTTTGTCGTGCTGGCGAGCGAGCTGTACTGCGTGTGCGGCTGCGACGTGTCCTCGGCGGGAAGCCTGATGGGGAAGGTCAGGGCGCCGGGTTCAGGTGCCTCGAGTCTGGAAGGGCTGCGGAAAACGTTGGGGGCGTTTGAGAAGCAGTTGACGGACAAGGAGTGGGACCGGGTGTGGGACAGCGTCGGCGGTCGCGACGGGGGCGGTACGCTCGACGACGACAGCGCGACGAGGAACGTCGCGTCGGCGTTCGCCAAGTATTGGTCGCTGAAAGAGTCCTACGTCAAGGCGATCGGGATGGGCCTGGGGTACGACATGGGGCGGGTGGAGTTTGAGGTCCTGGAGGGCGGGAGGGCGGAGGAGGCCGGTGCGCTGTCGGTCGCGTTCGTGACGATCGACGGGGAGCTCAGCGAGAATTGGTGCTGTTATTTGCAGGGTCTGAGGGACGATCACTGGGTGAGTGTCGCACGCGGGCCCGTCACGGACGTGGTGGACGCGCTCGGTGCCTTCAGCGGCGGGTTTGGGGTCCCGAACATGGGTCGGGACGAGCTGAACACGGCAGTGTTTCAGGAGCTCGAGCCAGCGTTCGACGAGCTGACGGTCGGGGACCTGATCAAGATGGGGTACGGGGTTGACGTGTACGAGCGGTGGCGGGGCCTCTTCTCGGTGGGGTGATAAATGGAACCGCGTCAGACAGGTCGGAGAGCAAAGGAATCGATTTGAGGCACGTGCGCTAGACACACGAGTTCTGTGTGTACAGCTCGTGTCAAACATCGCGCAAAGAGCGCGCCTTGAGAACCAGATGCGCAGCGCTCGCCCCAACGGAAATTCCAGGCGAGGGAGATCCCCCTCCCTCCTCCTCCTCCTCGCCGCGGTCCTCCTCGCCTCGGTCTTCGCCGTCACGCGCGCCGTCCCGTCGACGATCTTCCCGGACGAGTGCTATAACAACTTCGACCTGCTCGAATGGGACGTCAAGCGGTTCGGTCCCTACACGATCTGCAAGGGCGGCGTCGTCCGCCTCCAGTGGAAGGGCATGCACGGCGTCTTCCAGATCCCGTCCATCGCCTGCCCGACCAACTTTACCAGCGGCCAGACCGATGACTACAAGTATCTCGCGGCCGTGAGCAACGGGGGAGGGTACGAGTGGGAGGTGCCCGATCCGCCCAACGGCACGCACGGGCACTACTGGATCACCAGCCAGCAGCCGTTCGACTGCGCAAAGGGAATGGTCGCCGAGTTCTTCGTCGTTGATCCCGACATGAAGCCGTTCCCGAGCTCGGAGGCGTGGGGCGGTCTGGGGTGGTCGTGGTCCTTGGGACTGGGGTGGTTGCTGCTGCTGTGCATTTAAACGTCATGACTCTACGCACGCTGGCCCAGCGCATCCGCGCGCTCCCGGCCCTGCGCCACTCGCTCGTGACCATGTACGCACGACAAACCTTCGGGTTGCGTGGGGTCGGCGCGTCCGCGTCCGCCAGACAGAAAAGGGAATTCTCGCCGAAAGTCCGCGCGCATCACGACCATCACGACGACCGTCGCGTCGCCGACGACGGCGGACTCTTTGGCATGTCCGCGGCCACGCGCACCAAGCTCTTCGATCGGATCAAATCATCGGCCCTGGGCTACGTGTCCCGCAAGCCCTACTCGCGACACGACCTCTCCGAGAAGCTCACCGAGCGCTTCCTCCCCCGGTCGGATAGCAAGGCGGCCCAAAACTACCAGTCGCGGTTCCTCCAGCGGGTTTTTGCACAGGAACTGCGCGCGTCGGATGGCAGCGGCGGCGGCGATCTCGGTATGGAAGGCGGAAGCAGCGAGCACGTCGTCGCGAGAGAGGCCCAGGAGGAGATCCTGGCGTCGATCGTCGGCGACGTCTTGGACCGGTTCGAGCAGGTGCATCTGATCAACGACGAAGAATACGCGGTGATATTTGCGAGATCAAAGTGGCGGCAGTCGAAGTGGAGTCCGCGGAAGATCGAGACGGAGCTGCGTCGGCGGGGGGTCGAGGCTGCCGTGATTGGAGAGGCGTTGACCGCCGTGTTTGGGGAGGACGGGGTGGTGCGCGTGGACGGGGTGCTCGATAGTCGTGATGGAGACGGCGAGGACGACGGCATGACCGCGCAAGGGTACGAGCTGGTGGAGATGGCGAGAAAACAGTACGAGAGCTATCGGTCGGCGTCAATCACGGAAGAGGCCAAGAAACGGCGGCTCATCGGGTACCTGCAGCGACGCGGGTTTGGCTGGGACGTCGTCGGCAAGGTCGTCGAGCGCGTCATGCGAGGGTGATCTGTAGGTCGTTTGGTAAGTTACATTGATTCATACGGTCGGTCGGTCGGTCGCAAGCTCACCGATCACCGATCTTCGCTCATCCCTTCTCGTTCTCTTTCCTTTTCCCTTTGGGCCTCGACGACTTGCCGTATCCGCTCCTCGTTCCCCAGCTGGGTATACTGCATGATCCCCGACCCGAGCGTTATCCACGTCGCCGCGTAGCCCATCTTGTACGGTCGCAGAAGCCCTCGCCGCTTGAAGTTCCGTGTCAGCCCCATCAGTCCGATCCCCGCCGCGATGAGGCCGTACGCCGTCATGGCGTCGTCGCCGTTGCCGCCGTTGGAGGTGGAGGCAGCGCTGTTCATGGTCCAGCGACGACTTGAGCAGCAAACGGTTTGGGCCTCTTTGAACACGTGTGACGCTAAAAAAATACCTACCTGCCTTCTACCGAATACAGAACAAAGAGCACCACCAGGCTCTCGAATAGACCGCGCCGGGAACGAACGAGCGCGCAATCATCCGTCGTTCGCAGCCGGGGCGTTCATGCATAGAACACACCATGGTGAAACCACCCAACAAGAGCAGGAAGAAGAAGAACACCGACGCGGAGGGCGACGAGATAGCGTTGATCGAGGCCGTGTTGGCCGAGTCGACGCCTCCACGCGGTACGGATACCGCCCAGGAGACGTCGGCGACGGCAGCGAAGGACGCGAGCGCGTGGTGGAGGGAGCGGAGGTATGACCGCTTCGGTCCGCTCTCGAAGAAGACCAAGGCGGCCCTCAAAAAGGCCAAATACGTCAGTCTGACGGCGATCCAGCGTGCGGCCATCCCGCACGCGCTGTGCGGTCGAGACGTTCTGGGTGCGGCCAAGACGGGCTCAGGCAAGACGCTTGCGTTTCTGATTCCCGTCTTGGAGCGGCTGTATCGGCTGCGTTGGAGCCCGCTGGATGGGTTGGGTGCCATCATCATTTCTCCGACGCGGGAGTTGGCCATGCAGATATTCGAGGAGCTTCGTGTGGTGGGCGAGCAGCACGACCTGTCCGCGGGCCTTCTCATCGGGGGCAAGGACGTGCAACAGGAGGCGAGCAGGGTGGGCGTGATGAATATTCTCGTATGCACGCCCGGTCGGCTGCTGCAGCATATGGACGAGTCTCCGGACTTCAACGCGAGCAATGTGAAGGTGCTCGTGTTGGACGAGGCGGACCGGATCCTGGACATGGGGTTCAGCGCGACGGTCAACGCGATTCTGCAGAACCTGCCCAGCTCGAAGCGGGACCGACAGACGCTGCTATTTTCGGCGACGCAGACAAAGTCGGTGAAGAGCCTGGCGCGTCTGAGTCTGGACGCGTCGAGGACAGAGTACGTGTCGGCGCACGCCGAGGCCTCCAAGCCGACGCCCGTCAAGCTGGAGCAGGCGTATATGATCTGCAATCTACAGGACAAGATGGACGTCGTCTGGTCGTTCATCAAAACGCACCTGTCGTCGAGGATCATCGTGTTCTTCTCGACCTGCAACCAGGTGAAGTTTGTGTACGAGGCGTTTCGGAGGCTGCGGCCGGGGACGCCGCTGCGGTGCCTGCACGGCAAGATGTCGCAGCAGAAGCGCGTGGTGGTGTACGACCAGTTCTGTGACAACGAGTCGAACAAGGCCAAGGCGGGCGTGTTGTTTGCGACGGACATCGCGGCCCGGGGGCTGGACTTTCCCAAGGTGGACTGGGTGCTGCAGGCCGACTGCCCGGAGGACGTGGCGTCGTACATTCATCGGGTGGGGCGGACGGCGCGGTATACGCACGCGGGTCGGGGTCTGATGTTGTTGGTGCCCTCGGAGCAGCAGGGGATGGTCGCAGACCTGAGGGAGGCCAAGGTGGAGCTCAAGTGCTTGAAGTACAACAAGGAGAAGATCCAGCCGGTGTCGCAGGCGCTGCAGGCGCTCCTGTCGAAGGATGCCGAGGTGAAGACGCTGGCGCAGAAGTCGCTTGTGTCGTACTTGCGGTCGGTGTTTTTGCAGCCCAAGAAGCACGTGTTCGACGTGCAGGCGCTGCCGGCGACGGAGTTTGCGTTGAGCCTCGGGTTGACCAGTGTGCCCAAGCTCAAGATGCTCAAAGGCGGGGCCGGGGGTGGGGGTGGGGGCAAACCCAAGGGCGCAAGGGCCGATGGGGAGGACGGGGAGGCCGACGTGGGTAACGAGTCGCCGTCGCCACCATCTCGTTCGCCGTCGCCGTCGCCGTCGCCATCACCGTCTCGGGACGACGACGAGAGCGACGAGAATGGCGACTTTTTGGTGCTCAAGACCAAGCACGAGCCGGCGACTCGGAGGGCTGCCGACGTCGATGGCGACGCCGAGACGCTCCTGCCCACGTCGATCGCGAGCAACAAGAAGAAAAAGAAGATGAAGATCAAGGTGAACAAGTCGACGGGCACCAAGGTCATCTTCGACGACGAGGGGCGGGCCATGGACCCGCTCGAGGCGCTGGCTGGCGACGTGGGCGACGGCGAGGGGCACCGCGAGTTTGCCTCGATCGAAGAGCGGGCGGCTGCCGCCCAGAAGCGTCTCAGAGAGCGTGACGCCAAGGATAAGCGGGATTTGAAGGAGCTGAAGAAGGCGAAGCGCCAGGAAAAGCGCGCCCGGCGCATCGAGCGGGAGCACGGCACGGGCGGCGCGGTGGCCTACGTCGGCGTCGGCAGCGAAAGCGAAAGCGAAAGCAACGACAGCGGCGACGGCAGGCACGGCGGCCGTCCTTCGTCGTCTTCCGACGACGATCGCGTCGTGGATGACTTTGCCTTCCGCGGCATGCGCCAGACCAGCGAGGCGACCAGCAAGCAGTCGCTCGAGCGACTCGAAGACCAGGAGGCGGCCGCGCTCGCGCTGATCCGGGGAAGCTGAATTGTGTTACGTACGTACACCCGCAATCTCTTGCAGAAGACCAATCACGATAACGTCACCTTGAGGCACTCGACGCCGAGCTCGGTCTGCAGGACGTCGACGACCCGCTGCATCGAGCCCTCGTCCTTGCAGAGAAGCTGCGCGGTGCCGTCTCCTTGGCTACCGATGCCTTTTCCGCCATGGATGAATTCCTGAATCGGGCCGTACCGGAGCACCTGATGGAGCACCGGGCTTCCCTCT
>Ga0255780_10002607_pt1 | contig 16122 bp, 12 predicted proteins | sample 071ome_32_FD_179978 | JGI IMG/M metagenome (GOLD analysis project Ga0255780, IMG submission 179978) | Coastal salt marsh microbial communities from the Groves Creek Marsh, Skidaway Island, Georgia - 071405AT metaG (version 2) | ecosystem: Environmental > Aquatic > Marine > Intertidal zone >... | reverse complement strand
CCCCCCCTTCGTTTGGGGACAACCCTTGGCTCCGGCTCCGGCTCCGGCTCCGGCTCCGGCTCCGGGAGCGCCCACCCAGCGCGTCCCGCCGCCAGTCTTCGGCGATAGCAGCTCCACGAACAACACAGTAGCGGCCTCAGCCCTCTCCCGGCGGCAGCTGTCCCCTGGGGGGCCCACCCAGCAGCTCTACACTGGAGCGCCCTTCTGGCGCTCCGACCCCAAGTACCAGTACTCCCACAACGCAAACCCTGGGAGAGTCGTCAACGGGGGCGTGGTGTACCGTGCCCGGGGCAATAGTAAGACCACCTCCGTCACCCTAGCCAACGACAACCGACGTTAAAAATATCGCGCTCAAATAAATGCCTCACATGCCCGTGTCTGCCCCCGCCGTGCTGGCCGGCGCCACGTTCGCGGGCGTGGTTGGCTGGAACGCCCTCCGGTGTCTCCTCCACGACGCGCACCTGCCCCTCCGCGCCTCGCTGACCGCCGCGGCGGTGTACATCATCGCCGAGAGCGGCATCGGCGAGGAGCGCGACGCCGCGGCGCGGTGGATCCGAAACGGGCTCGCGGGGCTCGCGGGGCTCGTCGCGCCTGGCACGTTGTCCCTGGCACGGGTGTGGCGTGACGTGGTCCCTGACCCCGGACCCGAGCGCCCCCGCTCCAGCACCGGCAGCTATGTAGGCGTCGATCGGGGACCCCCTTCGGCATCTACTTCGTCCGAGAACGGCGAGGCCCACCCAGGGAGCGAGGAGGTCAGCGGCGCCCGCAGCACCGTCGTGCGCCCCGAGGCATAGAACGGCACCCCGACGGAGAGGTGCACGCTCTGCTGGAGCGGGGCGAACCCGGCCGCGGCCTCGCGCTGCAGCTCCTGCGGGGTCATCATCAGCCGCCCCGGGCACACCCGGAGGGGAGCTCCGGGCCCGTGCGCCCACCCCAGCTCGCCGGGATCGGCGGAGATGCGGACGTACTGCAGAGACGGGCATGCGGCGGCCAGGGCACGCAGAGCCCCTCGGAGACCCGTCGACGCGTAGCGGGCCGCGTTCACGTCGCAATACCACAAGACGAGCTCCGTGTGGGGCAGGCGAAGGCGCCCCAGCGCCGCGGCGAGCGCGCTACACGTCGTCCCGAGCGCCAGGAGCGCGTTCCCGAGATCCCGGTCGTCCAGGCAGGCGAGGATGGCACCCAGGCAGTCATCGGGGAGAGCCGTCAGCATGGCGGCGGCGCGTAGATCGCCGACGGTGCATTCAAACCGAGTTTCTCGAGACCCCCGCGCGGGGGCGGGCGCGTTCACGGCTCGACGGCACGCCCCCGGGCCGGGCATCGGCGGGCCTTGCCTTGTCGCTTGCCGTGTACTGGCACTCTAAGCTAGGTGCTCGAGCACGAGCGACTGCTCATTAGAGTCCTGGGAGCGTACTGGCACTCTAAGCTAGGTGCTCGAGCACGAGCGACTGCTCATTAGAGTCCTGGGAGCCACTCCCCGCATCCCCCGATGGGGCGGACCCGCTCTTCCGCTGGCTCTCCTGCGCGCGCTTCCGATACAGATGACCCAGGGCCTTGACGTTCGTTTCGTGCACTTCGGAGTCCAAGCGATCCAGGAGGTAGCGTGAGAAGAAGAGGATCTCATCTGGACACCGGTTGATTTCCTCCGTGGTCCGGACGGCGAGCGTGCTCTCCAAGAACCTGTGGAGGTGAGTGTACGAACGCGCACAGTGCTTGGCGGCCTCGGCGCGCTCGTCCAGCTTGAGGATGCGGGCCGTCGCTCCCAGCGCCGCGCTTATCCCGGTGAAGGTAAAGGCCAGCACGAGCGTCCAGCTCGGCTGGCCGCCCCCCGCAACCCTGGAGTCGCCATCGCTCAAGATCCCGACGCCGAGGACGCTCGCGACCGAGGCGAGCATGACGGACGGGATGGAGAACAGGTGGCTCAGGGACTGGACGCGCCCGTGCAGCGTCCACATCCTCGCGGCGCCCTGGAGGGCCTCGTCCCGCCACTGCCGGAGGACTTGAGCCGGCTTCAGCCGCCACCCGTGCGACCCCGTCGACATGGCAGAAGTGGCCATGCTGGGGGGCGACGCGGCCGGGGCGGTACTTTGAGGGCGGCTCGCTGCAGCCGGAAAGAGCCTTGAGGGGCTTGACGTGGGGGCTCCCCCACCCCCCCCCGGCGCAGAGGGGGGGGATGTCGGGCGTTGGCTCCTGTACTGGTCGAGCGACCAGCGCCGCTTTGCGGCCGCACTCAGGTCTGCCGGGCGCGCCTCCTCCATGATGCCCTCGAGGCCTGTGGGGGGCCACAGACGCGCGGTCTGCGAGAACTCCGTGCCCTGTCGGCCATGCGGGACCGGTACCAGGACCCTCTCCGACCCCAGCGCTCCCCGGGCCCGTATAGGGCCGCGATCCACCCGCGGGGAGGCGGCGGCAAAGCCGTCGAACATGACCCCCGCGGCTCCGTCACCGTCGCCGTTCGGCTCTTCCTCTAGATATTCTTGTGTCGCGGAGGGCCGCCCGCCCGCGAATACCGATATCTCGCCACTGCTCCGTGTGCTCGCCAGTGGGCTGCCAGTGGAGGGCGGTGTCGCTGTCGGGCCAGAGCCTTCGCCTCTGGAAGAAGACCGCGCCATGGTAGCAATCCGTCGATGATCGACGAATCGACAATAGATCAGAAAAAAAAGAGCGCGAGGGCGAGCGAAGGAACGAACCTATCGAGCCCGGAACGATGAACAAGCACATCCTCCGCCCGGTCCCCCTGGTCAGGCACGTCCCCTCCGTGCCCCCCCTCCCGGGGCGCCTGAAGAGGAGACTCTCGCCCGCTACCCCCCCCGGGCGTCCCAGGGCGCCGCCGGAGATGAATGCGCGTCCTCTTCGCGAGGAAGACGGCCCCGACGCACCCTACGACATCCTCCGCGGGACGAAGATGCTCGTGTCCGCCCTCAGCAAGCACGCCTGGGCCATGCCCCACCTGGCCACCCTCCCCGTCCACCAGGTCTTCGACGCGTACCGCCTCGAGGCCGTCGTCCCCGTCGCTTCCTACGAGGATTGTGCGTCGCCACGCCCCCCGCCCCGGCGCGTTCACGCCCCCTCCCGCCCCCCCGCGCGCCGAGTCCCCCCAGAGTCCCCCCCGCCACCCCTCTGCAGATCTGGCCATCGCGGCCATCGCGCGCACGGGCGCGCTCCCTCGCACGCTCGTCCTGGACGCGTCCGCCTACGCCGCGGCGCCGGGGGCGGTCCTGCGGGCAATCCGGGAGACGAAGCGCGGCGAGATGCCCGTGCACCGCTTGGACCTCCTCCTGGAGGAGGTGCTGGCCGGCGTCGTCCTGGACTTTGACGGGACGATGGCCATCGTCGGGCGCGATCGGCAGGTCATGTGGACGGTCCTGCACGAATTCGCCCTCAGGGCCCGCGGGGAGCCGGGAATGGTGCTCCTCGAGCGATTCGCGGACCCGCGCCTGCGCGCGCTGTTCCGCTCCTCCAAGTATATGTGAAGGTAGTTACAGAGAGGTAGTTAGTGCCGAGGGCGATAAATTTGTGTGTTCACGTAGTGAAAAAGGACGGCACGGAGCCATGAGCGGGCGCGTCCCGCAGAAGTTGTGGCTCGGCACGCGCTGGGGGGCGCGGGGCGACGCCGAGGAGACGGTCGATGGCCAGCTGGTGTATCTCATTGGCCGTGAAGGCCTCCTCGACCCCGATCTGCTGCGCCGGGACCACTCGGCGGTCGGCGCAGAGGTCGCGGTGGACGTCCTGGACCTCGTCCAGACGATCGACAAGCGGATCGGCGCCGCCGGGCGGGTCGTCGCGGGGGAGCCCCCGGCCGCGACCCTCGAGCAGGAAGCCGTGGTCCTGTCGGGGGGGGGGGAGCCGATCCCGATCACGATCGACTTCCGCCGGTTCTTCGACGACCCGGCGGGGATCTACACGTACCTCGTGCAGGAACCCCTGCCGCCCCGCGTGACGCACGCCCCCGGCGCCCACCAGGCCCTGTGGACGCCCCAGTACGGGGACCCCGAGGCAACCCTGACCCTCACCGCCGCGCACCCCGCCGACGCCGCCCGCGCGACCACGGTGCAGGTGACGCTGCGCGGGCTCCTGGCCCCGCGGCCCGTATTCAGGCCGCTGTCCAGCGCGAACCTCGCAGCGGCTCTACTGGCGGCGGGGGCGGCCGGGGTCGACCTCAGGCAGCACTTCACGGACCTGTCGGGCCTCGGCCTCGCCTTCGCGGCCGAGCTCACCAGGGAGAGCACAGTGATCCCCAGCGACCCATCCCACTGGCAGCTCCTCGCGGACGGACACACGCTCGCGTACCAGCCGTCGCACCGCCTCGGGACGTTCCGCCTGAGCGTCTCGGCCCACCCCGTCGGGCACCCGGGCAGCCAGACCACGGCCAGCGTCGACCTGGAGGAGCCGCCGGCGCCCGTCCCGGCCTACACCGCCCCGATCGACCTCCGCGGCGACGAGCCGGCGACAATCGACCTGCGCCTGCACTTCTCCCTCGACGACGAAGAGCTCACCTACGCCCTCCCCGCCCCCCTCGCCGGGTTCCTCGTGGACGGGCACCAGCTCCACTACGCCCCGCAGTACCGCGACGCCGTCGCCGTCGCGCGCCTCGTCGCGACGTCGCCGCGGTACCAGACGACCGTCGCCGTCGACATCGCCGTCGCCGAGCCGGCGCCCCCGCTCCCCACCTGGAGCCCGTATCACACCATCGCTGCCGCCGTCGACCTCGTGCCCGACACCTTCAACTACGACCTCGCCGTGCCCGCGCTCGAGCACCCGCTCGACGCGCTCGTCTCGTCCCCGCACGGGGCCGCGCACACCTTCACCGTCGTCTCGGCGTTCGCGGAGGACGACCTCGACGCCGCGCGGGTCCTCGTCAACGTCCAAAACCAGCTGCTCTATGCCCACCGCTTCCGCGACGCGCTTGTCCGCGTCACCGTCCGCGCCACCAACCCGTGGGGGGGGTGGGCGGACGCCGAGCTACTCATCCACGAGCCGGCCCCGCCCCGCCCCGCCCTCCTGCCCGGGTCCGCGGCCGCCGTGGCCCCCGTCGCCGACGGCGTCGTCGACATCGACCTGGCGCGCGTCTTCTCCACCGAGGCCGACGTCTTCGAGTACGCGTGGGTCGACCCGGCCTGGGGATCCGCGGCCCTCCTCGATCCGGCCGGTTCGGTCCTGCGCGTCACCCGCGCCGATGTCGCGGTGCTGCAGGCGACGATCCAGGTCAGCGCGACCTACACCCGCTTCGACGTGTCCACCACGGCAGCCATCCTCGTCACGTTCGATTGAATATACGACTCCTACTACTCCTAACACACCGACATGTCATCCTCCATCGTGTCATCCTCCCCCAATCCCCCCAATCCATCGAAGAGCGTGTCCAAAGTCTTGTCGTGCTCGATGTCCGACTCATCGTCCGCCAGGAAGTCCACGTCCGTCCCGGATTCCTGGGCGAGCGCCGTCAGCAGGGCGTGCACCTCGCGAAAAAGCGACGGGGAAGACGGGCGAGGAGACTCGGACGACGTCCGAGACTCGGTCGGGGGGGTCCTCGAAGCATTGTCGTCGCCTCCCCTTGCCTGCTTGGCCGAGACGATGGCCGCGATCAGGGGCTCGTCGTCCCGCGGCCAGGGGAAGGTGGGCGTGCCCACAAGCTCGGCCACGACGCCGGGAACGCCCTTGTACCACAGGTTGGTGAACTTGTCCTCTTTCAGGGAGGTCAAGCGTGGGAGGTCAAGCGTGACCTCCCTGACGCGCTCCGCGAGTTCGACCATGATGGCGGGCGCACCAGGTTTCGCCTCCGGTTTCGCCCAGATGCACAGCATCTGCTCCATCCAGAGGTTCCTTTCCTCAAGGCGTGCTTCTTCTGCGCGGTCGACGCACCACTCGAAGCACTCCAGCGCGGGCCCGATCGTCCGGGCGGCGTCGGCGACGACCGTCGGGACGTTGGCGCGCTGCAGGGCCTCCAGATGGGCCGCGGCGACGCCGGTCGCGCGCAGGCAGGCGAGCTGCAGGAGCAGCGGAGGGAGGTAAAGCGCCGAGCCGAGCCGATCCGCGGTTCCCCCCAGGGAGTCGCACACCAGGGCCAGACGGTGTGAGAGAGCCTTGTTGAGCACCGGGCCATACACCCGGTACTGGGATTCTTGCACGTCCCGGTCGGCCAGGGCGTCCACCCGGTTCCTGTTCGAGCCCATCAGGTGGCGATAGGTCAACCGGAGAGCCGCGCTCTGTTTGTTCCTGGCCACCCCCATAGCGTTGAACAACTCACTGGAGGGGTCGGCCTGCGCGTCCATGTCCATCTGCGAGCGACAAAGAAACGATCGAAAGCGTTCCCGCCCATCCCGGCTCCGTTCACGGCGCCGCGCGCCCCCCCGCGCGGACTTTCGGTCCGAGTCAGACCCCGATTTTTCTTTGCCCCTGTGAGGGGGTAGAGGGCGGCGCGCGGGCCGCATGGGGCAAATAAGTGGCGGACTATGTTCGCCGCTCGGGCGAACGGGGGGACTTCGCGCGTGGACGGGCGCGGATCATATCCCCGAGTGCCCCCAAGTGCCTCGATAGGGGGGCACGGCGCGGGCAGGGGGTGGCAGGAGGGTCTTTTGGGTGCTTCAGCGGCGCTGAAGTGTTTTTACGCCGAAACAAACGTCATCGCGACCAGAAAGCAGGCGCAAGAAGGGGCGGCGGGGCGGCGGGGGGCGTTCAGGGGCGTTCGTACCTCGGTCGGCGAGGCGCGGGTCGGGGCAGTATCGCGGGGGCGGGGCAGTTTCCGGGCGCGAAAACGGGATTTTTGAACAAAATTAGCGCGGGAGGGACCGGCTCGCTTCGGCGAAGCCACGGGTTTCGCTGACACCCATTTCATCCGTCTACAACAACCAAACGGAGTCAGGGAGTCGGTCTGTGGGACGTGGCTCTGCTTCCCCTTTCTCGACTTCCCGATTCGGGGCGGCTGTGGTTCGCGTAGAGATTCGACAATGAGCCCACCGTCACCGCTCCTCAGGTCGCTCCTGGCCTTCTTCGGCCAGGCGGACAAGCGCGACGCCCTCGTGCGTGTGGTCGGCCCCCCCGCGCGAGGTCGGCGGAAGGGCCGCGTCACCCTCCGATTCCTTCAATGGGTGTGCACGAAGGCGGGAGGGGGGGGGCTGGGAAAGGCGGAGCAGGCGACCCTGCGCCGTTTTCGGCTCGGCCACGGCGATCAGACGCTCGCGTGGGGGAAGCGCCTCTTCAGCCCCTTCAATTCGGGCCCCCGGGTCGAGGTGGAGATCCCGGCCGGTGAAACCCGGCTCGTTGTTCACACGTCTGCCCCGCAACTCAACTATATCCGCTGGCTGGTGCAAACGGGGGTGCTTTCCTGGGTGGAGCGGGAGGCCATCCTCCGCGCGCTCCTGACCGAGCGGTCCCAGATCCGGTCCCAGCGGCCCCAGAACCGGTCCGACGGGAAACGACGGGAAACGACAGCCGAGCCGGCGGGGGAAACAGTCACATGACCGGGGTGACGGACGTGTGCGTGCGAGAGCAGTGTCAGGCACACTGAGGATGACGGGGCGTGAGGACCCCGATCCCGGCACCCGGCGCCTGACCGGGGGCGTCTACGGGACGTCACCGTCACTTTCCGCCGTCTGCGTGCGTGTGTGGCCTTCCCCACCTCCTGGCGAGAGGCCCCGGAGGTACGTGGGCTCGGGGGCTCGGGGCTCGGGGCAAATTCGCCCCCCCTCCGCTGGTCCCCTTATCGGTCGGCGATGGTCGCTTTTTGCGGAGGCAAACATTCGCGTCTGGGGCGCGGTAGAAGCGTGACGTGTGCGAGACGGAAATCGCGTGTGGATGGGGCGTTTGCCCCCTCGCTTGTCATGCCTCGGGGCGCCGCGCCGGCCCGTGAAAAGGTGATCGGACCGCCCCGTCCTTTCTCTTTTGCAGAAATGAACACGGAGTGGCCCTGCCCGATGCCCCGGGACCCGGGAACGGGCGGCCTGGAGGGCCTCGTATCCCCATCTGCCTGGGAGGCCCCCCTGCCCCGCGAAGCGGCCCACCGCGCCGAGGATATCGTCCGCGACGCCCTGGAACGCCTCGGCGAGATCAGGTCGTGCATCGGGGGGGTGGTCCCGACGACCTCCGGGATCCAGAGGCTAGCCTCCTTCACCTCCTGCGTGCTCGACGGCCTCAAGGAGCACGCCAGGCTCGCCCTCTGCATCGCGCAGCCGGAGGGGTGGGCGAGGCAGCAGGCGGAGCGCCGCGAGGGAGACGCCCGCCGGCCGCTGGACATAGCTGACCGCGCCGTGTTGGCGTCGTTCGCTCACCCACCGGGCGGCCCGCGGGCCTTCCTCCGGGTGCCCGTCTCCCTGTACATCGTGGCCCTCGTGGCGGGCGACGAGAGCTTCGTCGCGGCCCCCCCCTCGCGGGGCTCGAGGAGGGAGGGCCGCACGGCTTCTTCCCCCGGCGGTGTGGGGGGGGCGGCGGAGGGCGGGGAGGGCGGGGAGAGCGGGGAGAGCGGTGTGGGCGAGGCGGCCGGGCAGAGCCCCGCCGTGACCCGGGCCAGCGCGGTCCTCCGCGGAGCGCTCGTCCTGCTCGAGCAGTGCATGGGCAACGGGGGGCTGGCGCGGAGCGGGGCCGAAGCGACCGAGATCGCGCTGGGACGCGTGGCAGACGCGTTGGCGGGGCTCTTCGCGCTCATCGACCTGGAGATCCCGACCCTCGAGTACCAGCGCCCCTCTGGGGCAGCCCCCTTCCTGCACTGCCTCACCACCCCCTTCCTCGCCATCATGAGGGCGAGCGTGGCGGCGCTCCTCGATCGGACCGCGCTGCCCAGCCGCTTCTTCGCGGCGTCCGGCCCGGCGCTCGAGGCGACCCAGGCCCTACTCGACGTCGCGATCGATCAGCACCTCACGTGGGACCCCACGCGCCCGAGGCACCGGCAGTTCGGGAGGCACTGGCTGCTCGCGGCCACGTGCCCCCTGGTGTCCCCCGACACGCTCGATGTGCTGCCCGTCTCGAGGTGCATCCGGAGCGTGGGAGAAGCCTGCCCGGAACGCCTCGCCGACGCCGCGCCCCTCGCCTTCGGGGGCGAGCTCGACGGGAGCAGGTACGCCGACTTCGCCGTCACCGTCCGGGCGCTCGTGGGGGCCCTCGACCCGAGCGGCGCCTTCCTCGCGCAGTGGTGCTGGCGGCGGTTCGTCGACCGGTTCGCGCCGGAGGACAAGGCCCTGCCGCACTCGTGGCTGAACTGGGCCCACGTGCCGGGCCTCGCCGGCGTCGGACCGCACGGGGGGCTCGCGCTCGCGACGCTGCTGTGCGACGCCACCGCCCTCCTCGAGTCGGGAGACGACGGGCACGACTGGGAGACCCGCGACAGGGCCGTCGACATCATCGCCGCCCTCCACGACGCCTCGCGCCACGTCTCCCAGATGCCCGGCGGCTCGGCGGCCGGGGCCTCCGACGTGCGGCTCAACCACCTCCCGGTCCGCCCCCCCCCCTCCTTCGGCGGGCCCTTGGCGGGCACGCCCGCGAGCCACGCGAGCCACGACCGGAGTGCCGCCGTGGTCGTCGACTGGAGCCATTGGTTCGCGGACGAAGAGGCGCTCGTGCCCCAGTACCTCCAGCAGGGGTACGGCGGGGGCGCGGCCCTCCACCGGGCCGGCAGAGAGGTGCTCAGGGTGCTCCTCGAAGTGACGCGGACGTTCCTCGGACCCCCCTGGAGCGCGTCTACCTTCCCCATGGGATTCTACACGCCGCCCGGCGACACGCTCGCCCGCGACCTCGTCCGCCTGCTGGTCATCGGAGTCTTCTACCCGACACACACCCTCCTGAGCCCAATGCTGTGCCGCATGACCGCGGCGCTGTTCCGCCGGTGGCGATCCGAGGGGCAGGACTCGAGCCCGGGGAGCCCGGATACCCACCGCCGCCGCCGCCTCTTCCTCGACATCCTCCTCACGCTCGCCGTCGCCACGGGCATCGAGTCCGTCGTGCTCTCCGTGCTCCGCTGGGCCCCGCCCCACCGCCCCCACGACCTCTCCTTCGCCGATTACCTCGTCGAGGTCGACGCCACACAGGGCGTCCTCCGACACATCCGGGGGCGAGAGAGCGAGTACCGGAACTGGCCGGCGATCCGCGAGGAGATCGACGCCGGGGGACTCTTCCTGCTCCCCGGCATGGTCGCACGATCCAGGGGCGACTTCGACCCCACCTACCTGTCGTCCCTGCTCGCCACCACCCGTCGGCGCTACCCCCTGCTCGGGGCGTCCATCCCCTCGACGACCATGAGCATCTCCGACCGGAACTCGCCCTGGGGCGTCTTCTACGCCATGGCCGCCGGGGACTGCCTCAGGTACCCGGGCCACTCGGCGCCGCCGTCGAGCCTGCGCGCCGCGGTGCAGGCGGGGGCGGGGAGGCAGCTGGGGCTCGGGGTCGCCTTCGTCGCGGACGACGCCGAGGACTCTTCCCTGCTCTCCGGCGCGGACGAGGAGGACGAGGAGAACGGACTCACGTGCTGTTTCTGTCACGAGAGCAAGGCCGTGCTCTTCTGCCTCAGGCACGACCACGGGACGGACCGGGGCCCCGGCGCCGCGAACCGGACGCCCCCGACCGCGCTGCCCGACCTCTCCGCCTCGGCCGCCATGCATCGCGTCTGCATCAACTGCTTCCAGCGGACGTCTCTCCGGGATAGGCAATGCCCGGTCTGCTCGGCCACGCCTGCCGCCTGGGGGCTCCCCGTCTTCCTCTGCCCCCCGCCACGGTCCCTCTACGCCCCGCGCCCCCTCCGCGCGACGCCGTCGCCGTCGCCGTCGCTGGAGGAGGACCGGCACCCGGCCTCGCGGGACGTGCTCACCCAGCTCACCGATGCGATCGTGCGCCTCGGGACGGGCCGGGCCGATCCGGACACCCCGGCCGCCGACCGGGTGCTCATCCGGGTGAACGACCCCCCGCAACCGGCGAGCCGGAAGCGCCGGCGCCTGCCGCGGTCGTTCCGGGGCGGAGAGGGGGGGGGAGAGGGAGAGTCGGAGGCAGAGGGCGGCACGGAGGAGGTGGGGGTGGTCTCGATCAACGGCGTCTCTGTCCCCCCGCTCGGCGTCACTGTCCCCCCGCTGACGCTGGGTTAGTACTACCCTACCCTGTCCTCCTACCCGCCCCCGGTGCGGATTTTTTTGTCTGCTCTAGAGTAGACAACACCACCCTTGAACGATGTCGATCCGCAGTGGACCCGTCACCTTCCCCCAGGGTCGCTCCGGCGCCCTCGTGTCCTCCTCCCTGGGTTTCCTGGAGACGGACGAAACGGCGTTCGATGCGGGGCTCCACGGCCTCGAGACGCAGGCCACGGAGGGGCGGCCGCTCGAGCTCCCCGTGCTCGGCGGCGCCGAGGAGAACGCGATCGCTCAGGGCGCCGGGGCCGCCCTCGTGGCCTCGAACACGGCGTCTCCGACCACCGTGCACAACCCCTTCGACACCACGCGCCCCGGCTGGGCGCTGTCCGGGTCGGGCCACGTCGGGCGCCTGGCCGCCATGAGCGCGGACGGCAGCGTCGCGGTCGTCGCGGTCGCGGGCGCCACGTACGCGTTCGAGACCGTCCAGGTGTACACCCGCCACGCCAGCGGCGTCTGGCGGTACCGCTCCTCGCTCGGGCTGTCCCTCGCGATCAAGGACATCTCGATGGACGCGGCGGGCGCCCGGGTGGTGGTCGTCGCCGGCACCTCGGCGAACGACATCTCCCTCGCGGACCCCGACACCCCCGTGAACGAGCACCTCAAGGCCCCCGACGCGGGCACGGAGATCGTTGCGTGCCAGGTGACGCGGGACGGCCTCCACAAGATGCTGTCCGTCCGCAACACGACCTCCGGGCTCAGCACGATCGAGCGCTACGACACCGGCGCCGTCCCCGGCACCGCCGTGGACCTCGGGCTCCTGGGCGGCTCGGGCTCCTCGCTCACCACCGCGGGGCCGAGCGGGCGCGCCCTCGCCGTCCCCGTGCCGCCCCGTGCGCTGGCCGCCGACGTCACCAACGCCGCCGGCGCGGTCATGTCCTCCGACGGCCGGCGCGCCGCCAAGATCACCGACGACGGCACCAACTTCTACCTCACGGCGTACGTGCGCAACGACGAGACGGGCGCCCTCGCCGCCGCGGGGGCCGCGCTCGTGGAGGCCGTCGACGTCGGGAACGCCAGCCACCGCCCCGCCATCACCGCCTGGACCCACGACCTCGCCTGCGTGGCCGTCGCCCTCCACGACGGCGCCGGGACGCACTTCTTCCGCCGCGACGGCGTCGTCCAGTCGGCGGGCTGGGAGCGCACCGCCACCGTCGACGGCCACGTCCTCGGCGCGGCCATGAGCGATGCCGGCGACGCGGTCCTCGTCGACTCGCGCGCCGACGCGCCCGTCTTCACTGCAGGCGTCACCCCCGACAACAACCTCGGCGCCGCCCGGGTCGTCGCCGCCCGCTCGCTCTTCCAGCCCCTCCCCGCGTCCACCTGGACCGTCGGCGCGCTCTCGGGGATGGACTGGGCGACCATGGCCGGCACCACCCCCGTGCCCGCGGACGACGCCACCGAGACCGCCTGCTGCGGGGGGGTCTTCGACGTGCCCGACGGGGGCGTCCGCGTCCGCCTCATGGTCGTCCCCCGCGTGACCGGGGACGTGCCCCTGCAGGTCAAGATCGGGCCCCGCGCCACGGCCAGCGTGTACTGGAACACCCGGTGGGTGGGGACGTACCGGAACGAGGCCTCCACGGAGGTCACGGTCGGGTACAACGCCCTCCGGGAGACGATGGACCTCGCCTCCAGCACCGCCGCGCGCCTCCGCCCCGACCACGTCGCTCTCCTCGAGGTCGTCGCGGCCGCCGAGGCGGGCACCACCTCCCACGTGGACCTCACGGGCTTCACGTCCGCCGCCGTCGCCGACTGCAACGCCATCGGGTACTCCGGCGCCTTCCTCCCGCTGCTCGACGACGTCGAGCGCGCCGTCGCCGACGCCGGGATCGTAATCGTCCCTTACGTCGACGGCGCGGACAGGACCACCGTCCTCCCCACGGACGGCGACTTCGCCACCCACAACGCCCTCGACCTCGGCACGCTGCCCACCGCCACCATCCGCCTCGAGGGGGACAGGATCGCGCTCACGACGTCCTCCGGCGTCACGGCCAAGTCCTCCGCCATCGCGACCGCCGCCGTGCCCGGGTCCGACGCGGCCGAGGTCACTCTCGCCGGGGCCGATTTCGAGTGCAGCGACGACACGCTCTCGAGCCTGACCTTCGCCATCTCCTCCGCCTCCGACCTCGCGCGTGGCGGGTCCAAGGCGGCCATCGACGCCCTCGTTGGGAAGCTCCTCGACGCCTGCGCAACCTTCACCGATTCGTACTTCTAGGGAGGGAGTAATAGGCTTTGAAACACGAACGAACGACAGAGACGGAAACGCACCCCCCGCTCGCGTTTTTTCCCCCCCCCTGTGCAGCCCACGGCCACGCCCATGGCGGCCCTTCTCATCCGGATCGACCTGGCGCGGGCCATCGCGGCCGGCGGGGGGAAGCCGCCCCCCAGGCACCGGGACGCCCAGCGACTGCTCCGCAACGCACGGCGGTGGCGCCGGCACGGGACCCTCGAGCAGGAACTCGCCGAGGCCCTCGAGAGCGCCGGCGTGAGGTTCGTCGGCGAGGACCCCTTCCCGGGGCTCCTGGGGCGCATGGACCGCTTCCTCCGAAGGCACATGCGCGCGCCCAGGGTGGGGGCGGAGGAGCCCGAGGAGCGGGAGCTGGGCAGGTGGGCCCGCCGCCTGCTGGAGCACGAGAGGGCGCACGGGTTCGAGGGGAGGAGACGCGAGGCGCTCGCGGCCCTCCCGGGGTGGACGTGGAAGGGGGGGGGGGACCCGCGTGGGTGGGCCGCGGAATGGACCCGGCGCCTCCTCTGCGAGGAGGTGAAGACGTTCACCGAGGCCCACGGCAGGCTCCCCGGCCAGGGCGGGGGCAGCTCGGCCCGGGAGAGGAATCTCGCCAGGCGGATCTACCGATACGGCCTTCACCGCAGGCTCTCCTCCCCCCCACGAACCCCCCCACGAACCTCGCGGCAAGAAAATCTCTCCGATACGGAGTAACTGACTGGGCGCGCGAACGATGCCCTGCATCGACGAGCGCGCCGACACGTGCCCCCCGCCCAGGAAGCGCGGCAGCGGGGGCGCGCGGGAGGGGGCGGGGGCGCTCCCCGGGCGGCGCATCGCCAAGGGCCAGCGGCTCTGGGACAAAGATGCGCGCCAGGAGGTGCGCGTGACGAGCGTCGGCAGGGACACGGCCACCATCGCCCCAGGGGGCACGGTGCCGAGGAGCACGCTCGCAAAAACGCAGCGCTTCCGGGCCACCCGCGGCCTCCAGACGCTCGACAGGCGCGCACTCCAGTCGCATTTCGGAAAAGTCGCGGACAACGCGCGCACCCTCCCCGGCCAGGTCCGGTGCGGGTTGTGTAACCGGGATGCCAAGTACTTCCCCGTCGTCACTGCTGGCCGGCGGAGGAGGGGGGAGGGGAGGTGCCAGGAGCACTTCAACGACTTGTCCCCGGCACAGAGGAAGCGCTACCAGGCCCGCGTCGACGGCGGGGTCGGCGGGTGGACCCCCGCCCACGTCGTCGAGGCCGTCGCGCGGCACCTGGCGAACGACGCGCGGCTGGACCACTACGGGTCCACGTTCCTGGACATCGGCTCCAGCGTGGGGAACGTGCTCGGCGGCGTCGCCGCCGTCTGCCCCCGCCTCGGGCGCGCCATCGGGGTCGAGATTGCCCGCGACGTCGCCGAGGCGTCCTCGGAGCTGCTCTGCGGTGCTGGGGGGTGGAAGACCAAGTGCGGGTGCCGCACGCGGTTCGGGGTGCTCGCCGCCGACATCGGCGACGCCGTGGACTCGGGGCAGCTCAGCTGCGTCACCCACGCCTTCTCCTACCAGCAGGGGCAGAGCCCGGAGATGGATCGCGGGATCCTCCGAGTCGTCGCTCAGCTCCCCAAGCTCCGCGTCATCGTCCTGAACTGGTCTCAGTCGACCGGGCAGGACCTGAAAGCCGTCTTCGACCCCGAACTCGGCGTCGTCGTCTCCAAGGGGGGCACGCAGGGGGGGGGCGGGACTCGGAAAACTGGGCAGTTCCTCTCGTGGAGGGTCACGCCCGAGCTCCGGGCCGCGGCGGCGGCCCGGCTGGGGGGGTAATCGGCGTCAAATATCGGACGGCGTCAAATATCGGACGGGGAAGCGGGAGAGACTCGCGGCTCCCCAGTGCCCAGCGAACGCTTGCCAGGCGCTGACCAGGACGGTCCCGAGACCCATGTTGCGGAGGAGCTGGACGAGATCCCCCGCCAACTCGGGGCCGAGGACGCGAACGAGCAACGCCCAGTCGGTCCCGCCGTCGTCGACGCCCACCTGCATCGCGCGCAGAGCGACCTGGGCGGCCGCCCGGACCTGGACAGCCGGCGCCATCCCCGTGGACGAGTGTGAGGGGTCCAGCGCCATGCCCAGGAGAGCGCCCTGCAGCTCAGGGAAGTCCCGAAACGCGTCACCGAGCGTGCAAGGGACCTCGGCGGGGGGGGGGAGCCCCCCAACGCGGGACAGGAGCTCGGGCGAGATCTTCGAGATCTTCGACTCCGGGTCCTGGGCGCCCCCCCCCGCGGGCCGGCCGCAGGGGAGGCCGTGGACGCCCTTCTCATGCATCGTCGCGCGTCGATTTCAAACAAAAAACGGGGGTCGGCGGGTGGTGGACCGCGTTCACGGCGTGACGGCGCGCCCCGCGCGTGTCGAAGTTCTGACAAGGTTGAGTGGGTTCTGGCAAGGGGTTCTCGCCCCCCGACGGACCCCGAACCCCCGCCACCAGCCACCAGAAGCGCCCGGGGCGCCCCGTGGGCGCGAGTTGCCGCTCTACATGCCTCGGGGACCCCGACGCCACCCTGTCAGGCCCTTCCAACGATGCCAGTGCCCCGAGCCCCGGCAGGGCTCCTTCGTCCGAGTGCGGACCACTGACTTCGAGCGGGAGCGCAGCCTGCGCATCGAGGCGTTGGAACGGGGCGACCGGCCGGTGAACCCGTGGTACGCAATGCGAATCGGCGGCAGGCCCCTGCAGCGGTACTGCCGGTCCTGCCGGCCCGTGCCCGAGGCCCAGTTCACGATCGTCAACGTAACTGGCTGGACCAACTCCTGCGTCGTCTGCT
>Ga0255780_10002602_pt1 | contig 16148 bp, 14 predicted proteins | sample 071ome_32_FD_179978 | JGI IMG/M metagenome (GOLD analysis project Ga0255780, IMG submission 179978) | Coastal salt marsh microbial communities from the Groves Creek Marsh, Skidaway Island, Georgia - 071405AT metaG (version 2) | ecosystem: Environmental > Aquatic > Marine > Intertidal zone >... | reverse complement strand
GCGCTTTATTGAGCGTATCGGGTTCTTCAATCCGATGGCCGCAAAGGGCGAGGAGTCGTTGCGCTTGGATCGAGCGCGCGCTGAGTACTGGATCGGACAGGGCGCGCAACCATCCGAGCGAGTCGCCTCTTTCCTGAAGCAACCGGAAACGGCCGCTGCCTGATCGTCGAGGCCTCGAACTTCGAGGTCCGCACCATGGCATCGGAGGAGCACGCGCCGCTAATCGTTGGGAAGATCAGCGGTGTCTTCGGAGTAAAAGGCTGGATAAAAGTATTTGACTACTCGCGTGAGCGCGGAGACGTGCTGCAGTATGGCAAATGGCTCCTCGGTCGCAAAGGGCATTGGTCCGAGCGCGAGATTGAGGAAGGGCAAGTCCACGGAAAAGGGGTCATAGCGAAACTCGTTGGCTGTGACGACCGCGACACGGCGACGGCCCTTCAGGGAAACGAGATCGCCGTGCGGCGCGAATGGTTAGAACCGCCGGCGCGGGGACAGTATTACTGGTTCCAACTGCAGGGGTTGGCGGTTTCTAATTTGGAAGGGGAGTCGCTGGGACAGATAGCGGCGCTCATGGAGACCGGTGCGAATGACGTGCTGGTGATTAGGGAGATGGGCGATTCCGGCGAGATCAGAGCCGAGCGACTGGTTCCTTATATTGACAGTGTTGTGAAGGAAGTCGATTTAAAACAGGGCCGGGTCACGGTTGACTGGGAACTGGATTTTTAGTCGATTCGGTTGTCACCGAGCGTGGTAGCGACGTCATGCGGATAGACGTGGTAACTATTTTTCCGCAGATGTTCGCGACCGTACGTGAGTACGGCATGACGCGGATTGCGGTTGAACAAGGCGCGTTAGCGATGCACTTGTGGGATCCGAGATCCTACAGCGAGGACAGCTACAAACGGGTTGATGATCGACCTTACGGGGGCGGCCCGGGCATGGTGATGCAGGCGCCTCAAATGGTGAAGGCGATTCGGGCGGCACGTGAGGCGTCGCGAGGCAAGGTAATCTGCCTGAGTCCGCAGGGACCCGTGTTGAATTACTCGAGGTTACGAGAACTGAGTGAGGAGCCCGCGCTGGTACTTGTCGCGGGACGGTACGAGGGGATCGATCAGCGGGTGTTGGATAACGAAGTCGACGACGAATTGTCGATCGGCGATTATGTGGTCGCAGGGGGAGAGTTACCTGCGATGGTGCTGATAGAAGCGTTGGTTCGGCAGTTGCCGGGGGTGCTCGGTAACGAAAATTCAGCCGACGCGGATTCCTTCAGCAATGGCTTGTTGGACTGGCCCCACTTCACCCGGCCGGAGGTCTTCGAAGGGGAGCGGGTACCTGAGGTCCTGCTTGGTGGTAACCACGAGGAGATTAGACGCTGGCGCCTGAAGGAGGCGCTGGGACAGACCTGGTTAAAACGCCCGGATCTGTTGGAGTGTCGGAATATGAGCGACGAGGAGCAGATGCTCCTTGCGGAATTTAAGGCAGAGCATCCTTAGAGATGATGACAGGAGAACTTGCGATGACAAGCATTATTCAACAGTTGGAAAACGAACAATTGAAAGAGCAGGTGCCAGACTTTGGTCCGGGCGACACCGTTAGGGTGCAGGTGAAGGTCAAGGAAGGTAATCGGGAGCGGCTTCAGGCGTTTGAAGGTGTCGTGATTGCCCGAAAGAACCGCGGGCTCAACTCCTCGTTCACCGTCCGCAAAATGTCCTATGGCGAAGGGGTAGAGCGTGTGTTTCAAACGCACAGCCCCCTCGTCGCCGATATAGAGGTGCGCCGCCGAGGCGACGTGCGTCGTGCGAAGCTTTACTACCTAAGAGGGCGCACCGGTAAGTCGGCCCGAATTCGGGAAAAGATTTCCTGAGCAGTTTTCGGGGCGCGCTTTGCGTCTCGACACGAGCTGTTGAGCGGGTGAACGCGAGCAGTCGGGCCTTTCCTTTCTGGACAGCCCGGCGGGCCGCGCGCTCAGCGGTCTCGATTCTCTTTGTTTTAAGCGCCGGCAGCGCTCGCGCTCTCGCTGAAGACGCGCCGCAAGCAGCCTCCTCTGACCTGCCCGTCGCCCCGCAGGGCTCAGAATCGGCAATCACACTCGCACCGCAGCTTGATTTTCAGACACTGCTTGACTTCAGCGGTGGCGTTAGCGGGTTGCCCCCACGCAGCAATAACAGCGACCGCCTGGGTATTGAGCCCTTTGGAGTAGGCTTATCTGATCTGAATGACGCCGCGCTTCGCGAGCAGAGTCTCGATGAATTGCGGCTCTATGTGCTTGAGCACGCGCCACTCGGCACGAACGAGAGTTTCGCGGAGCGCCGACGGTCCCGCTGGTTGCTGTTACAGCGCGCTGGAAAACGTGAACGGCTCACCGAGGAGTTGTGGCACGCGTTCTCAAACCGCGAGGTTCATGAGACTTCTGAACTGGGGCTACGCCTCGGTTCATGGCTTATCGAGCACGGCGCCGCAGATGATGCCTTGAAGGTTTTTCAGGAGATGTTGGCGACCCCCGAACTCGATGCCGGATCGGTGCGACAAGCCCGACTCGGAATCATCGAGGGGTTTCTTGCGATAGATGATGTCGAGCGGGCAGATGCGGCGGCTCGTGATTTTCAAAACGACTACGATCCGAAAGAGCCGTCTTGGACAGTCTTGCAGGCTCGTCTTGCGCTGCGCCAGGACGACCCGACCCGGGCGGCCGAAATACTCCAAGATAACCCCTCGGTCTCGACCCAGCTCTGGCTCATTTTCTCGGAGTGGCGTTCTCTCACGATCGAGACGCCCGTTGCCCTCAGTCGTCTAGGCGCGATTCCAATCCCTGCCGAGAGCGAGACGCTCGAGCGCACGCGAACGGCTATGGTTGCAGTGATCGCCGATCAGCCCTCGCTCGCCGCGACGCGCGTTAATGCCCTTGAGCGCTTGATCGAGTGGGCCGAGGAACTGGATCCTCTGTTCGCGCTGGACTTACCGCAAGCGCTCTTGGTCGCCTATGGCCACATTGCCCACACCGTTATCAAAGAGGGGGGCACGGATTCATCCTCCGCTGAGGGCCTCTGGCAGGCGCTCTGGCAGAAGGGAGATCTGAGCGCCCTTGAGGAACGCGCGCTTGCGGTCAACCTGATCTGGACCGGGTTGTACCCGTCGACTCCCGTGTCAGGGTACGGTTGGCTTATTCGCCACTGCCTCAGCCACCAAAAATTTGGGTTAATTCAGGTGTTTTTTGGCGACCGCGGAGTGCTGGCAAGTTATGAGGCGCTCGATGATGGCGCGTTATTGATCCTTATGGATGAAGCGCTGAGGAACACAGATTTTGCACTAGCGGCCGAATTACAGCGCCTTATCCGGAAGCGACCCGATACGATCGATCTTGGAACATGGGTGGTGCGCACAGCCCGTATCCAGGTTTTGGGAGGTTATCCGGAGCTCGGAGCGGATAACCTTGACCAATGGCTCTCTAGTTTGAAAGAGATCTCTCCAGACAGTCTCGATCGGGTGATGCAGATCATGTTTGATCTTCAGTTTCTCGAGCAGCATGAGCTCGCGATCAAACTTTTCGAGAGTGCATCGCGACTGATCCGTACAGCCGATCAGAAACGAGAACTCTTTTACTGGATGGGTCAGTCTTGGCTCGGGATAGACGAGCCGGCCAGAGCCGCTGCCTACTTTCTGGAATCGGCGAACCTATCGGGACCTAATGACCTGCTTTGGCGGCGAAGCGCGCTTTATCAGGCCGGACTGGCGCTTGAGGCAGCCACGTTCTACGACGACGCTACCCGGGTCTATCAGCAGTTACTGAGCGATGCGAACGATGCCAAGCTACAGGCTAAGCTTCAGTACCGGTTGGCTCAGATTCAGCTGGCGAGGATACGTCAGGAGGGCCGGTAGCGATGGCGAGCAAGGGCGTCGGCCTGGTTGATCAGTTTCTGGATTCCTTGTGGCTTGAATCCGGTCTGAGCGCGAATACGCTAAGTGCCTATCGTTCAGATCTGGCAGCCTTCGAGACCTTTCTTTTGAAAAAGAACGTTCCGTTGGACGCGTGCGCTCGCGCGGATATCCTTAACTATCTCGCTGCGAATGTCCGGTCCGGATCGAGCGCCCGGTCGTCCGCTCGCCGTCTTTCAACGTTAAGACGGTTTTACCGCTATCTCGTCCGTGAGGGACTTTTATCGGTTGATCCAAGCGCTGATGTTCAATCTCCCGCGCTTGGGCGGCCCTTACCAAAAGCAATTACCGAATCGGCTGTTGAGAAACTGCTTGCCGCGCCTGACGGAAACGGCCCGCTAGTGGCTCGTGACCGGGCGATGCTCGAGACGATGTATGCCAGTGGACTTCGGGTCTCAGAGTTAGTGGCGCTTGAGTTGCACCAGGTGGATCTGACGACCGGACTTGTGCGGGTGACCGGAAAGGGAGGAAAAGAGCGTATTGTGCCGCTCGGGGATGAGGCCGCGCAGACCATCAAGGCCTATCTGAGTGATCAAAGAAAAATACTGTTGGGGGAGCGGGTGAGCGCTGCGGTATTTGTTACCCGGCGGGGGCAGCCCATGAGTCGGCAGGCATTCTGGCAGTTAATCAAACGTTACGCTGCAAAAGCGGGAATCGATACTCGTTTGTCGCCCCACACTCTGAGACACGCCTTTGCAACGCACCTACTCAATCACGGTGCAGACCTTCGAAGCGTCCAGATGCTCCTTGGTCATGCTGATCTTTCGACGACGCAGATTTATACCCATGTTGCCCGGGCGCGTCTCCAGTCGCTCCACAGCGAGCATCACCCGCGTGGCTAGCGTCGCACCGGGTCAGTTCAGCGCCTGAGCGAGTTGACGACGGTATGGGCCAACGCGTGGGTCGCCTGACCCCAGACTCTCAAACACCTGAATGACGCATTGGCGCGCCTGCTCGCCTTCAGGCTGATTCCGGGCTGCTCGTACGATCTCGATAAGCACCGCTAATGCATCTTCTACTTTGTCTGGTTCTGAAAGAAGCATCTTTCCCCATTGCAATCGAGCCGCCAGATCGTTGGGATCCTTCTCGACACGCGCCATCAGTTCTTCCGCACTCATTTCGGATTGCCCCCCTGCGGCGATTTCTGCCCGTGCCCGGATCTGTTTAACGTCGGCTTGCATCGCCTCGTTAGCCGGCAGCTCTGATAGGGTATCTAGCGCTTGGTGAGCATGTCCGGCCACTATTTGTGCCTGCGCTAGGCTTAGGCGCAATTTTAAGTAGGTGGGATCGGTGTCGAGGGCCTCTGATAGGAGCGCAACCGCATCCGCCGGATTCCCCGCGTCTAAGCAGTCTTGTGCCTTTGTAATTATCTGATCCGCCGGTCGATCAAGATGACGCTCAACGATCTCTCTTACGGAAGACTCGGGTAGGGCGCCCATGAACTCGTCGACGACCTGCCCACGGCGGAAGACCTTCACGGTAGGCAAGCTGCGAATTCCGTAGGTAGCCGCCAGTTCTCGTTCTTGATCGGTGTCTACTTTAGCGACCAGGAACTTGCCGTCGTATTCAGAGGCAAGTTGATCCAGGATTGGCATCAGCATTTTGCATGGGTTGCACCAGTCGGCCCAGAAATCCACCAAGACGGGCACATCCTGAGACTGGCGCAGAACGTACGCGTCAAAAGTCTGGGCGGTGACTGCCTGAACGAAAGGGTGATCGGTCATGAGAATGTTTTCTGTGTCGAGAAAAAAGATGTGGGGTCGGCTACCTGTAAAGACAAGTCGTCGATGATCAACAGAACCCGAGTCGATTGCAATACACTAGCCGCTCGATATTGCCTAGCAGGACTCCCCATTGTCCAACATATCGCCCACCCGGCGGTCCCGCGCCCAGATCATGCTGCTTTCTTCAGCGCCAGGGCTGTTTGTGGTGCTGTGGAGTACCGGTTTCATCGGCGCTAAGCTCGGGCTCCCTTATGCTGAGCCCGCCACCTTCCTGGCGATGCGCTTTGCTTTAGTGAGCGTTATCCTTGGCGTCATCGCACTTTTAGCGCACGCCGCCTGGCCCAAGAGTTGGATGGAGGCCTTTCATATCATGGTCGTGGGTCTATTGGTCCATGGGGTGTATCTGGGCGGGGTATTTGCCGGAATCGATCTTGGCGTAAGTGCGGGCGATAGCGCGCTTATCGTTGGTATGCAGCCGATACTTACGGCGATCTTTATTGGTCCGATGCTGTCGGAGCGGGTAGAACCCAGGCAGTGGATGGGCTTTGTGCTCGGCACGATCGGTGTGACTCTGGTGTCGCTTCGCTACCTCGGCGCCTTTGACAGCTCTTTTGAGGGCGTGATGCTTTGCGTGCTGGCTGTGGTGGGAATGAGTCTTGGCACGCTCTATCAGAAGCGTTTTTGTGCCGGTATGAATCTGTTAAGCGGCTCTTTTTTACAGTTCGTTGCGGCGACGTTAATGATGGGCGCGATTGCTTATGGTTTTGAATCGCGAGTCGTGCAGTGGTCGGGAGCGTTCATTTTTGCGTTGGTCTGGCTTGTATTCGTCCTCTCACTCGGAGCCATGTCCGTTTTATGGGTTCTAATCAGGGCGCAGGCGGCCACACAGGTCGCGAGCCTTTTCTTTTTGGTGCCACCCGTTACGGCCCTCGTCGCGTGGCCGCTTTTTGGAGAGACGCTGAACCTCAAGTCGTTGGTGGGCATGGCGCTGGTCGTTGGGGGCGTGCTTCTGGTCAAAAGTCGGGAGAGGTCCGATGCGTAAAGAGATATTTCGACTGAGACAGACTTTGGGGCGTGTCCTCGTCGCGTTCATTGCCCTGCTAGCGATAGGGAAGATCAACGCGAGCAGCGAGCCCCGGTTCGTTGACTTTGACGGGCAGCCTACTGCTATAGACAGTTTCCTATCTGCTGATCGGTGGTTGGTCGTCATGATTTGGTCTCATACCTGTGTGATCTGCGCCAGGGAGATGGCGGGCCAATCCCAGATGCATGAGCGAAACCAGAGCAAATCGATTTCGGTTCTGGGAATTTCATTGGATGGTCGTGAAGGCCTCTTCGAAGCCTGGGCGTTTGCTGAGGAGCGGGAAGTGCGATTTCCTAATCTGGTGGGCGAACCTCACGCGGTGGCGGAATTTTTTAAGGAACAAACGGGGCGGCAGTTACAGGGAACCCCGACCTTTATGATTTACTCGCCGGGCGGAATATTGACTGCCGTGCAGGTTGGCCCCGTGCCTCCCGCTGCAATCGAAGCCTTCGTCGCCCGACAGAATAAACAGGGATGAGGGAATAATGTCGGAATACCGAAAAGGATTCTGGCTGACGCTAGCGGGCGTGATGGCCTTCACGCCGGACGCGCTCTTGATCCGATTGACGGCGATCGACACCTTCACACTGGCTTTTGGGCGGGGATTGCTCGCGGGCCTTGTGCTGCTTTGTTTTTATATGTTTTTCACAAAAACGGGGTTTCTGGGGGCCCTGCGACCGCTGGGTCGGTGGGGCGTATTTTTTGTCTTCGTTCAGGCGGCTTCTTCGATTGTGTTTTATGCCGCGTTCGCTTTCACCTCAGCGGCTAACGTCTTGATCATTTTTGCATGTACTCCACTGGCGTCAGCTGTGTTTTCTCGGATCCTTTTTGGCGAGCGCATCGGGCGAGTAACCCAGCTGGCAATCGGCGGAGTTGCCATCGGTCTTTTTGTCGTCGCTAGCGGCAGCCTTGAGAGCGGCCGGTGGGTGGGTGATGCCCTGGCATTTATTGACACGATCATCCTCGGCCTACTGTTTGCGATTATCCGCGGCCGCAAGGAAACGAACATGATGCCCGCAACGACCTTGGGTCTTCTGTTGGCGGCAGGAGTTTCGGTTTTTTTTGCCGACTTCCCTCCAATGGATGCTTTCCAGTGGACATGGCTCTTGATAGGGGGCGTGATCATATTGCCGGTAGCGATTGCCTTTTTAACGGTAGGGCCGCGGTACCTGCCTTCGGCGGAGGCCGCGATGCTGACCCTGCTGGAGTCCGTATTGGGTCCGCTTTGGGTCTGGTTGGCGATAGGAGAGAATCCGGGGATGCGGTCGATTACGGGAGGCGCGATTGTCATCGGTGTGCTTTTTTTGCACTCATTTGTTCGATTCAGGCAATCCGGGTAGATCCTCGGTAATCTCCGTTTTGGCCACGGGCATCTTGCATATGCGTCGGGACAGCGTAGGATCAACACTAACTAAGCTTTTCTGGACTCTCACGTGAACCGCCAGGCGCGAAACCAAATACGCAGCCAGCGTCGCGCCCAACGGGCGGCGGGCGCAAGGTTGCCGCAAGTCCCTTTTGGCCCGCTGGCTCACGCTTATCCCCCAATCGGCCCACTGACCGAAGAACAAGTTGAAGAAATTCACGAGGCCTCTTTAGTCATTTTGCGAGATGCTGGCATCGAGGTGATGAGCCGAACGGTGCGTGAACGCTTCGCGAGAGAGGGCGCCCGGGTAGACCATGATCGGGGCATCGTTCAGGTGGATCCGGATCTCGTCTTGGCGCTCGTCGGCAAAGCGCCGAGTGAGATTACACTGACGCCGCGAAACCCAAAGCATGCGCTTCATCTGGGTGGCAACCGGATTTACTTTGGCATGGTATCTGGTCCGCCAAACGTGCACGACCGGGTCAACGGTCGACGTGCTGGAAATTTTGCTGACTATCAACAGCTAATTCGTCTGGGGCAGGCGTTTAACGCGGTGAGTATGTTTGGCAATCAGGCCGTGGCGACGACTGATCTAGCGGTGTCGACCCGCCATCTGGATTGTTACGAAGCGAACTTACTGTTGAGCGACAAAATTTTCTCCGCAATTCCGATTGGCCATGGGCGAGTCAAGGATGCGGTGGAGATGGTCGCCATGGCCCGCGGCCTAGACGTTGACGGTCTGCGTGAAAGTCCCGGATTGATCGCGAATATCAACATTAACTCGCCCAGGAAGCTTGACGAGGCCATGTCAGACGGTGCCCTGGCGCTTGCCGAGTTCGGCCAGCCCGTCATTGTCACGCCGTTTACTCTTCTGGGTGCTATGACCCCAGTCACAATGGCAGCAGCATTGGTTCAGCAGAATGCCGAGGCCTTGCTGGGTATCGCAATGGTTCAGCTGTTCTATCCCGGGAGCCCTGTCGTTTATGGCGGTTTTACCTCGAACGTCGATATGCGATCGGGAGCGCCGGCATTTGGGACTCCTGAAAACGCAAAGGCCAATCTTGCGGGTGGCCAGATGGCGCGGCGGTATCGACTGCCCTACCGAACCAGCGCTTGTAACGCCTCCAATGCGGCTGATGCGCAGAGTGTCTACGAGACGATGATGGCCCTATGGGGCGGGGTGATGGGTAACGGAAATCTTATTTATCACGCGGCCGGGTGGCTTGAAGGGGGGCTAGTGGCATCCTTCGAGAAAGTGATCATCGATGTGGAGGTCATTCAGCATGTTACTCAGATGTTGCAGCCGATTGACACCCGCCCGGAGGAGTTGGGTATTGATGCAATCTGCTCAGTGGATCCTGGCGGGCATTTTTTTGGCGCCGACCATACGATGGCTCGCTACGAGACGGCGTTTTATTCACCCCTTCTGAGTGACTGGCAAAACAACGAAAATTGGCTTGCGGCGGGCGGCAAGGATGCAACGACCCGGGCTACGGAGGTCTGGCAGTCTGTCCTAGCCGAGTTTGAACCGCCTCCCATCGATATTGCTCGCCAGGAGGCGCTCGCCGATTACGTCGCCCGTCGCAAAAAAGAGATAGGCTCTGGTGAGCCCTAGGCCATCAAACGGATAACCCATTCGATTAGCTTAATCTGCGCGCAAGGTGCTCTGGATTGCGCTCACAACCCTGTCGCGAATGAGAGGCTGAGCCTTCTCATTGGGGTGAATGCCATCGGCCTGCAACCACTCGGGATTTGCGAAGATCTCTTCAAAGAGCGATGGAATCAAGGTCGCTCCTAAGGCGTCGGCCACCGTTCCATAGTTCTCTCGGAAGGCCATCCGGTAAGCGGGCCCGTAGTTGGCCGGAATGTCCATCTCAAACATAATGACCTTCGCTCCTGATTGGAGCGCCAGCGTTGCCATGGCCATTAAATTGCTGCGGATTGCCAGAGGGGGGTGACCGCGGAACCCATCGTTTGCCCCAATTTCCAAAATAACGATAGACGGTCGATGTTGTTCCAGAAGGGCAGGCAAGTTCGCGCGCGCGCCGGCTGTGGTCTCTCCACTCACAGACGCATTGATAAAATCGAAGCCTTCAATAAGCTGTTCCTGAGCAAGATGAACCCAGCCATCTTGCTCAGACATTTGAAACGCTGCACTCAGGCTGTCGCCAAGAACCAGGACGGTCTTTGTGTCGGCCTGTACAGCAGGATGTCCTAAAACCAGAAAAAAAATGAGCGAAACCGAACCAAATCGCCTCATCGTTGAGGCCAGGCACCTTGTTCGTGAAGTGGAGGGGCCGACGGGAAAACTGACCATTCTGGATGATGTCTCGCTGGAGGTGGCGCGCGGGGAGTCGGTGGCAATTACGGGACCTTCGGGTTCCGGAAAGTCTACCTTAGTGGCGTTATTGGCTGGCCTGGACGTACCGACCGCGGGGGACGTGGTGTTAGCGGGCGAGTACCTGAACCGTCTGGATGAGGACGGCAGGGCCCAGCTGCGTTCGGGGCGTGTGGGATTTGTCTTTCAGGCGTTTTACCTGATGGAAACGTTAACGGCGCGTGAGAATGTGATGCTGCCATTAGAGATCGCTGGCCGTAAAGATGCTGCCCAAATAGCCACCGATTGGCTGGACCGTGTCGGTCTTGCCGACCGGCAGGATCATTATCCGCGTCAGCTGTCTGGCGGGGAGCAGCAACGAGTGGCTATTTCACGAGCCTTCGCTATCGAGCCGCAGATTCTTTTTGCCGATGAGCCGACCGGCAATCTGGACGATAAATCTTCCCAACACATAGCGGAGCTGCTTTTTTCCCTGTGTGACTCGCGTCAGGCCGCCCTCATTTTAGTGACTCATGATTCGGCGCTGGCCGCGCGTTGTCAGTCGCGCATTGCGCTGGCAGGCGGTCGATTGGTAGGCGCCTCTTAGTGCAGCATGTCCTCTTTCAGGCGCTTCGACAGTTGCGCCGCGAGTGGAAAGCCGGCGAGATCCTTGCACTGGGCGCGGCCATGGCAATTGCAGTGGGCGCTATTACGGCAGTGGTCGGATTCTCTGAGCGGATCATGAGCGGGCTTGAGCGCAGCGCGGGAGAGGTGATTGCTGCCGACATCAAGCTTGCGTCTCGCGAGTCGGTGCCGGTTGCGATAGAGGAGGAGGGGCGCCGCCTTGGTTTATTGGTGGCACGAACAACCGCGTTTCCGACGGTACTTTTTGACAAGGGGCAGACCCTACTGGTGTCGGTTAAAGGCGTGACCGAGGGATATCCGCTTCGCGGCGCGTTGAAGATTAAGCGCTCTCTCGAGGATGACGCCGCGGAGGAGCGTGTCGTGGGCATCCCCGCTCCCGGTGAGCTGTGGGCAGATCCCAGAGTGTTCTATTCGCTAGGCGCACAGTTGGGGGATACGCTGCAACTGGGGAATACAATATTCAGGCTCACGGCAGTGCTGACCTATGAGCCCGATAGAGGAGGCCAATTTTTTAGTTTCTCACCGCGCCTGATGATTAATGCGACAGATCTTCAGGCGACCGGTCTTTTGGGTCCAGCCAGTCGGGCACGGTACGCGCTATTGGCTGCTGGCCCCGTGGAACGGGTCGATGAGTTTAAAGCGGTTATTGAGCCGGCGTTGGATCGGCGCATTGCGATTGTGGATCTTGACTCAGCTCAGGAGCAGGTGGGCGCGACCGTATCGACCGCCCGTGATTTCATAGGACTCTCATCGCTCGCGACGCTGTTAATTGCAGGCCTTGCCATCACCGTAGCGTCGCGACGGTATGTTGATCGACGTCGCCGCCAAACGGCGCTTCTGCGAACCTTTGGAGCCTCTTCCGCTTCGGTTCTCCTCACCCACCTGATCGCCCTGTCGTCGCTGGGCTTGGGTTGGGGTGTTCTTGGGGCGGCAGGAGGATTTGCGGTGCAGGAGGTCATGGCGGGACTCATTGGCAGCTTGCTACCAGGGACGCTGCCGGCGATGGGCATAGGCCCCGCCTTTCTGGGGATTATTTTAGGAACGCTTCTGCTGGTTGCGTTTTCGGTTCCCTCTTTTTTCACGCTGGCAAGGATTGCGCCTATTGAGGTCTTGAGAAGCACTGAGAAAGCGGGCAGCGGGCGATTTTTCTGGCTGATCTATCTCATCCCTATCGGCGGACTCATAGGTCTCACGCTTACTCAGGTTGCCTCACCGCTTCTGGTTCTTTTTTTAGCGGGCGGGATCGCGCTGAGCTTGATAGTGATGATGGCCTTGAGCGTGGGGGTGCTTATCGCGATGAAGAGCCTTTCTGATGGCGCGGGGGTATCCTGGCGTTTTGGCCTTGGGAGATTAATTCGCAACAAAACCGCCAGTACCTTTCAAATCTCGACGATTGGTCTTGGGTTGAGCATACTGATTTTGCTGTCGGTGGTAAGAGGTCAGTTGTTTGATGCCTGGGAGTCGAGGACACCCGACGACGCGCCAAACTTTTTTTTCGCCAACATTCAGCCGATCGAGCGCGAAGGTATGGCGCGGTTTTTTCGTGAGCAGTTTGATGGGGCGCCCGCATTTACGCCGATGGCCACCGGACGTTTGGTCGCGATCAATGGCGCGACTCCTGTAGCGGAGGATTATCCAGACCCCCGGACGTCCTCGCGGATAGACGGGAACCTTAATTTTTCGTGGGCCTCCTCGATTCCCCCCGGTAACGAGATCGTCGCCGGACATTGGTGGGAGCCGGGGTCTTCAGAGCCTGTGGTCTCCCTTGCCGCCCGATGGGCTGAACCGCTTCGTGTGGATGTAGGCGATACCATCTCGGTACGCAGTGGTGCGCAAGTCATTGAGGCCAGGATAATCAACATTCGGGAGGTGCAATGGGAAAGCCTGACACCCAACTTCTTCGTGCTTTTCCCGCCTGCCGTGCTCGAAGATGCGCCACATACCTATCTCAGCGCCGCACGCCTGGAGAGCGAGGACCAGAAAAAGCTCATTGAGTTGAACCGCCTATTCCCCACAATCAATATCATCGATGTAGGCGCAATTTTGGCTCAGGTCCGCCGGGTGTTGGATCTGGTTAGCCTGGCCCTCAATCTGGTCTTTGCCTTCACTCTGGCCGCGGGGGGAGCCGTACTTTTCTCAGTCATGCAGACCAATCAGGAATCGCGTATACGGGACGTCGCGATGCTGAAAGTGCTTGGCTGCGATCGGAGGCGAATCCGGAGGGCTCTCAATTTTGAATTTCTGACGATCGCGATCATCGCCGGTGCACTCGCTGGAACCACGGCTCTGCTAACGGGTCAATGGCTGGCCGAGAGGGTTTTCGAGATTCCTTATGCGACCAATTATCGTGAATTAATTTACGCTTTCCCAACAAGTGTTATCATTGTGTGGCTGGTTAGTGTTCTGGGCGTCAGGCGTGCAGAATATGCACCCCCTCAGGCTCTTCTGAAAGATGTGACTACCTAATTTATGGTCCCGAGAACGATAGATCGTATTCCGAAGTGGTGGTGGGCTGGCCTCATGCTCACGACCCTTTTTTCGTTTGGCGCTGAACAGGCCTTCGCGGGCAGCGACCGCACCGCGGATCAGGCTGCCGCTGAGGCAGAGAAGAAAGCCGAGGAAAAAAAAGCAGCGCCTAAGCCAGCGGCGGTTCCTGCAATCACGGGTATCGGCGTCGCTGTTTTGGATACAGGAATAGCGGTCGATCCGCTCGCGCATCCGGGTTTTTTTGTGCCAGGAAGCGCGAGTTTTGTTGGTAATACCCCGTTTGCGGATCTGGCGGAACAAGGCACGCATGGGACGGCAGTGGCGCAAATCATCCGCCACCTAACTCCCGCGAGCAAGATTCTCTCCCTGCAGACTTCTACCGGCGGACGATCTATATCCGGTGCGGTGACAACCCAGGCCCTGCTCGCGGCGGCCAGCAATCCTAATATCCGGGTCATCAATCACTCGAATGCCGCGCTTGCCGGCTCGGCGGGTGAGGCAATGCTTGCGACTGCTCGGGCCGACCAGGTCGTAGTCATGGGAGCAGGAAACGATTGGGCGCCGTATCCGTTGGGCGACGCGCGACACGCCCCGGGCCTTGCGGGAAAAGGGCTGGTCGTCGGTGGGTTAGGCCCGGAGGGCGAAATGTTGGGGTTCTCAAATCGCGCCGGGGATTTGGCCAATCACTACGTCGTGACGACGGGGTTTTCTGAGTATGCGGACTACTGGGGCACATCGTTCGCGACACCGTATGCTAGTGCGCTGGCTGCTGAATTACGATTGCGTTGGCCCGATTTAAAGGCGCAGGAAGTTGTTTCGATTATTAAATGGTCGGCAACGGACATGGGCGCGCCGGGCGTTGACGAGATTTATGGCTGGGGAAGCATCAATCGGGGGCGGGCCCTCCTGCCGCTAGGCTCCGTAACCGCACCGGTTGGGCCGGGGTATCCCGTGACGGCGGTCCCAGACGACAAGAAAGAAGAGAAGAAATCCACGGATCAGCCGTCGTGGGAGACCCGCCGAATGCAAGTGGGCGCCCCGATTTACTCCGCTGTTCTCAGTCAAGCAAGTCTGTTCAACGCCTTGGTCTTTGATCAGTTCCGGCGTGACTTTTACTTCGATCTTTCTAAAACCTTGCGCCTCGCAGGGGAGGTGTCCTTATCACAGCAAGTCCGATCGAGGTGGAATCAGTCTTTGCCCGAGACCATCATTGGCCAGGTCCCGGGTTTTCAGTTGTCCAGTTTTATCTCGGCGATTTCCGAGTCTGGAATCGGTGAAAGAGGTAGCGCCGATCAGGCGCCCATATTGCTGCTGCGCTCCTCGAGCGACGCCCCGGCGCGTACCGCTCTGGGGTTTGGTCTGTATCCGCAGTCCAACGCGGGCGCAAAAGCGTATTTAGTTGAGAACCAGTTTGTTTACGATCACGCGATGGCTTGGCGTCAGACAAGCATTGGTCATTATCAGGATAAAGGGCTGCATAGTCTTGCGGCCTTTGAGATGAGTCCCGGCGTCGTGATGGAGGCTCGTTATTCTGATGTGGGTGACGAAAACGATCTAGGATATGAAAGCAACGAGACATCGATTGCTTCCCATTTTGATTTCGGTGATTTAGGGGTCAGCGTTGAAGGAGGTTGGCTTAACGAACAAGGGACCATGTTCGGCGGGGCGCCGGGTGGCCCGATGAGCGCTGATTCGTCCGAGACCCGGTTTATTAAAGTGTCCGGATATAAACGGCTCGGGCTTCAATTTGCTCTTGTCGGTTCAGTAATCGGTGCACTCACGCAAGTGGATGGGCAGTCGGGCACGCTGCTGGCTAATTATTCGGATATGCAGTCAGATGGCTGGCTGGTTGGACTTCATTCCAAATCCGTGTTTACGACGGCTGATTCCATCAGTTTTACGGTGGCGCAGCCGCTTCGCGTTCGATCAGGCGAGGCCGATCTCGATATTGCCTACGGCCTGGATCAGGCGAGGCAGGTTCTGCGTCATCGCCAGCGCCTCAGCCTCGAGCCCTCGGGGACAGAAACCCTTGTGGAGTTCGGCTATCGCGCGCCCTGGGGTAAGGGTTGGAATATTGGAGGTTTTCTGACGTTTCGCTCCAGTCCGGACCACGTGGCGCAAAGTCCGACCCGCACCGAAGTGATGGCGGTCGCCCAGACCCGCTTTTAGTTCCTAGATCCCTCACGAGCTAAAGAGAGCTGCAGTAGTCGGCTCTGGCGCGCGCGTGTCGTCAACTCCCACAAGGACGCAGTGGTTGAATACGCAAGCGATTGAGTAAATACTCGACCTTTGTTGTAAATCTATCAGAACAAAGGAGAGATATCTTGAGAGGCAAACTATCCTTGCTTCTCGGCGGTCTATTAGCCTCGGGGTTAGCGGTCGCTGAGAGTACGCCACCGGGCTTTAATACCCCAATCCCGTCGTCGATCATGACGCCTGACTCGGTGGAGACCTCCATCGGCAGGCTGAATTTTTTCGATGGAATCCCAGATAAGAAAACAGTTGAGGCTGTTTATGACAACCTGGACCGAATGCGGGCCACTGAGGCGTTCCTTGAAATGGTGCCCATGGCGTCCGTCGAGGCATTACGCGTGG
>Ga0255780_10002599_pt1 | contig 16155 bp, 10 predicted proteins | sample 071ome_32_FD_179978 | JGI IMG/M metagenome (GOLD analysis project Ga0255780, IMG submission 179978) | Coastal salt marsh microbial communities from the Groves Creek Marsh, Skidaway Island, Georgia - 071405AT metaG (version 2) | ecosystem: Environmental > Aquatic > Marine > Intertidal zone >... | reverse complement strand
GATCGGCGATCGACGGCGTCGATCCGTCGTCGCCACCACGAGCAGCTCTCCGAGTGGTCTCTTCCGATCTTCCGACTGCCCGGCTGCCCGGCTGCCCGGCTGCCCGGCTGCCCGGCTGCCCGGCTGAACACCCACCGTCGTCTGATAGGGTATAGCGGATCATCGCCTCTATCCTTTAGTCACAGCTCGTAAAGTCCACGCTCCCGTTTCTCCCCACCCCCCGCCCGCTCCCACACCTTTTATAGTCACATACAATATATAGCACCAGAATGCAGGCCCTCTCGTCCGCTCGAACCTCCTTCACGGTGGTCGCCAGCAAGCCCTCTGCGTCGAGGGTGGCACGCCGCGCTGTGACTGTCAAGGCTCAGATGAACGTGAACAAGTACGTCAGCACGACAGATAATACCGTTGTTCACACGGAGTGGCCGGCGGATGCCGCGACGGTGGCGAATTGGACGCACATTCGAGATGGCAACGCCCGGCAACATGGACCGAATTCGCGGCCTTCACGGCCGTTTTGGCCCCCTTCGGCCTCGATTCTAGTCCCAATGGCCGATATGATGCCCTCGATTGCCCCATATCTGCGTACAATGCCGCATTGACCGGGATTCGCCGACCGAATTTGCTCAGCTCGGCCTCGCACCGACGTCGCTCCCACTGCCCGCTCGCCCGCCCGCTCACTCGCCCTCTGCTTCCCGCGACGCACCAGGTACGTCAAGCCGGCCACCGTCACGCTCGTCTCGAACGCCATCATGGCCCTGGGAGCCTCTGCCGAGACCGGAAAGATTTTCGACTTCAACCTGACGCTGCCGATCATGGCCGGACAGTTTTTGCTGCTGATGGTGTTCCTGGACAAGACGTGGTTCAGCCCGGTCGGCACGTTGCTGGAGGACCGTGACAAGCAGCTGCGCGAGAAGCTGGCGACGGTGAAGGGTAACTCTGGAGAGGTGGGCAACCTGCAGGAGCAGGCCGAGAAGATCATCTCCGAGGCTCGCGCTGCGGCCCAGAAGAAGGTTGCCGATGCCAAGTCTGCCGTCTCCACGGAGGCCGCGAACGAGCTGGCCGCTGCCAAGGCCAAGGTCGACGCCGAGCTGGCCAGGGCGCTCTCCAGCCTCGAGACTGAGAAGGACGCCGCCCTCAAGGGCCTGGATGCCCAGGTCGCCAAGCTCAGCGACGATATCCTCGCCAGGGTGCTGCCGGAGGGCGTCAAGGTGTAATTTTGTTACGTAGGTTCAATCCATTTCCATTTCGTAAAACGTAAATAATCAAGAGCAAAGAATCGTTGTCGTTGTTGTCATCATCATCGGAGAGGTCTTAGTACAGCCTCTCGAGCACGTAGTCCACCATGGCAACCATGCTGTCCTTCGACGGGCTCTCGGGGAGGATGTTCAGCTGGCTCAAGGCAATGTCCGCCTCGTCCCTGGCAAGCTGCCTTGCCCGGGCGATACCGCCGCCCTGCTCGACCAGTCCGAGCGCCTCCTCCAGGCTCCCCTCGGTCTGGAACTTGCCCTGCACGAGCTGCCGCAACCGCTTGCCCACCACCTTGTCCTCCAAAGCGTACAGCACCGGCGCCGTCAGGTTGCCCGTCGCCAGGTCCTGACCCTGCGGCTTGCCGAGCTGCTCGGCGCTCTGCGTGAAGTCCAAAATATCGTCCACCACCTGGAACGCCAGGCCGAGGTGCTTTCCGTACTCGTACATGGCCGTCTTCTCCTCCTCTGTGCACTCGCTGAACACCGCCGCCCCTCGGCAGCTCGCCGCAATCAGGCTCGCCGTTTTGAAAAAGCTCTTCTCCAGGTAGCGCTCCAGCGTGACGTCCATATCGAACAGGCTCGCGGCCTGGGAGATTTCGCCGTCGGCAAAGTCCGCGATCACCTGCGAGATGAGTTTGATGACTTCGAGGTTGTCCAAGTTGGCCAAAAACCACGAGCTCTGCGCGAACAGAAAGTCACCCACAAGCACCGCAACCCGCGTGCCGTGTGTGCAGTTCACGGTATCCTTCCCGCGACGGGTGTCGCACTCGTCGAGCACGTCGTCGTGCACCAGGCTCGCGGTATGGATCATCTCTGTGATCTCGGCCAGTCTTCGGTGCCTGTCCGTCAGGTCGTCCAGCCCATGCATGGTGTACGTCGCGCGCGCGACAAGGAGCACAATCAGAGGGCGCAGACGCTTGCCCCCCGCGGAGAAGATCTGGTCGGCCGCGGCCCGCAGCAGCGGGTGGCGCTTGCCGACCACGTCCACCAGGTTCTTCCTGCAGACGTCCATGTCCTTCGACACCGGGGCCTGGATCAATTTGATTGATGTCTTGTTCTCGCTGACGTCGAGCGACTCCTTGACGGAGTTGGCGAGGGCCGCCGAGGCCTCCCGGAGCGGGGCGAACACCCGCAGCGGCCCCACGTTCTTGAGGAGGTTGTTCGAAATCTTCGAGTCGGCGTCCGGGCCGTTGTTGTACACATTTGTGGATATTCTCGTGTTCTGGACGTGTTTCGCGGGTCTGACGACCCCGGCCCGCCGGGGCACGGTCGAGCTCGACGCACAGTTTGCTGGCGCCATCCCTTGAACAACGTTGCGGCAATATACGGCCTTCGACGTCGTTTACGACCGTCAGTCGATGTCTATCGGTATACTCGCAACAATGAAGGCGATCACGAGGCAATCCCGGGACCGTATTCGCGAGGCGATAAAGAGATTGTGTGGTACAAAATGAAGGGGCCGAGTCGACGCAATCTATGGAGCGTTTCGAGCTGATGCGTCGTTCGTGCCTTCTAGGGTGCTCTACAGTGTATTACGAAGATTGTATGTGGAGGGAACGCGGAATGGACGAGGACAATGGCTGGTGGCGAAGGAGTGGCTGATGGCGACTCGATGGAGGCCTTTCGGTCCACATCCACGGGGTTGGATCGGCATGTCGTACGTCGCACGTCGGCCACGGTCCGGAGTCTGTGGTTCGTGTTTCGTGGTTCGTGATCTGTGGTTCGTGGTCTGTGGTTCGTGGTCAGACAGATGCAACTGTCAGAGGGAGAAGGGCGGGCGGGCGGCTCGGGCCTGCAGCACGAACGACCGCCGTGTCGGGGCGGCAGGCGGCAGGTGGGAGCGGGGGCACACGTTGATGCAGAGGGAGAGGCATACCTAGAGAGAGAGAGAGTGTGTGTGTGTGGGTACGTCGGACATCGGATCGTGTGTTGACCTGCCTGCGGATGGATTTGTCGACAAATGATGCGCCAGATAAAACACGTTCTCTTTCTCTCCTCAACACGCTCGCCCTATCCGCGGCGCCCATCGGGATATTCCGAGGCAGTAACACAAGCGCAAAGCGCCGAGAGACGCAACGGACACACGATGGCGTCGTCGTGCAGCTTGTTCACGACTCGTTCCGTAGCCCGTTCACCTCCCAGTTGCAGCCAGACGACACGGCCGGTCGTCGTTCCGTCGCAACGGCGTCACATCGCATCACCGGAGTGCTTCTTCTTCCCTGGGCCAGGCTTGTCTGGGATCCACCGTCCGCAGCGGCGAGTCGCGTCGCACGCGTTGCCGCCCGAGTTCAAGGCATCCATCGATGACTTTGTCACTTCGAACAAGATCGTGGTGTTTATGAAGGGCAACAGGGAGATACCGCAGTGTGGGTTCAGTAACACGGTGGTTCAAATTTTGAACCAGTTGTCAGTACCTTACGTCACCGTCGACATTCTCGAGAACGAGATGCTTCGGGCGGGGATGAAGGAGTATTCGATGTGGTGGGTGTTGAGTCTCGACCGCCGTGCGCTCGCTCGCACTGAATCTCTCGCACGCTCGCTCACTCGCTCACTCGCTCACTCGCTCACTCGCTTGGATCGTTCGCCAGGCCCACGTTTCCGCAGGTCTATGTGGACGGCGAGTTCTACGGTGGGTATTGAACTCGACCGACGTGCGCTCGTGCGCCCTGCCGTTCTCACTCGCGCTACACGCTTCGCTCGTTCGCCAGGCGGCTGCGATATTATGATTGAGTCATTCCAGAGCGGCGAGCTCGCAGAGTCGCTGGAGATTGCGCTCAACAGCTGATGATTCTCTATGGAGCCGCCTTGTAAACCCTCCCAAAGAGCTCGTGCTACACGATCTGGCCGACCTGTCGGTTGCGGCGGCGGCACAGCTGGCCAGGGCGCACGACAGCTGCTTTTCCTATTTAAACCTGTCGCAATCCGCTGAGCTTTACTGCCCTTCGGCCGCAGCGACCGGTCTCTGGAGGGGGTAGTAGTTCTCAATGTGGCGAGTTGCGGGCCGCCGACTGCTGCGTAGCGGCAGGCAGGCGGAGTTTTCGGCGACGATCCTTGCTGTGACCGGAGCAGCGGCCGTCGTCTCCTTGGGAGGCGTCACGGTCGCTGCCAGCCACGACGCTCTCGCTCCCTCCTCGCCGTCTCCTGAGACGCATTTTCGGACGGCTGCGCTGCTCAAGCTTCCCGGTCGACTCGCAAGGGACGTCTATACGGCGGCATCCATCACCGCCGACTATCTGTACAGCCTGCGGGACCTCGACCCGAAATCGGCAAGCTATGAGGACGCGATTGCAGCGTGCCACGATCGAGGCGCGCAGCGGCTCCTCCAGCTGTGCTTCTCGAACGGCGGCATATACATAAAGCTCGGCCAGCATATCGCCATGCTCGATCACCTCCTGCCTGAAGTCTATGTGACCACGATGCGCAATAACCTGCTCGACAAGTGCCCGGTTTCCAGCTGGAAAGCCGTGTCGCGGACCATCCGAGAAGACCTCGGGCGTGAATGGAACGAGATGTTCGAGCACATGGAGCGGATCCCGGTGGCAAGCGCCAGCCTCGCTCAGGTCCACAAGGCCACCGACAAGGCGACGGGCCGCAAACTGGCGGTCAAGGTCCAGCACGAGGACCTGCGAGAGACGAGCTCTGTGGACCTGATGGCCATCGAGGGTCTCGTCAAATTGGTCCGATGGCTGGCGCCGGAGGCGGACTATACGTGGCTGACGCGCGAGGCGAACGAAAACCTCCCGCGCGAGCTTGACTTCCGGATCGAAGCGGAGAATGCCATGATGTGCAAGCAGATGGTGAACTCGTCCAAGGCGTTGAGAGGCCGGGTGGACGTGCCCGAGGTCGACCTCGCCCGGACGTCCGCGCGTGTGCTCACGATGGAGTGGATCGACGGCGTGAGTGTCTCGGACAAGGCCGGGCTGAAGGCGCTGGGGTGCAACTCGAAGGGCTTGGCGAGGGTCATCGCCACATGCTTCAGCGAGATGATCTATAAATTTGGGAACGTGCACGCCGACCCGCACATGGCCAACATGCTCGTGAGGAAGCGGCCGGGCGGAAGGCGTTCTACAAGGTCGTCGTCGTGGCAGCTGGTGCTTCTGGATCACGGGTTGTATCGGCGGTTGGACGATGAGTTCAGATTGGAGTACGCCAAGCTGTGGAAGTCGCTGATCCTGGGCGACGTCGCTGGCATCACGGCGAGCGCGACCAAGATGAACGCGGCCGACTCGGTCCCTCTGTTCGCCGGGATGCTCACGCAGAGACAGTGGCGCGACGTCACCAAGTGGGAGAAGGGATCGAATAGATTGCGCCACGACCGGACTGAGCAGGAAAAGGAGGAGATCCAGGACTTTGTGGGGCAGCATGCGGCGGAGATCGGGAGCCTGCTCGCCAAGCTCCCCCGCGAGCTCTTATTGTTGCTCAAGACCAACGACTGTCTGCGCAGCGTGGACAAAGAGCTCGAAGCCGGCTACAACACCTTCGTCGTCACAGCTCGGGAGTGCGTTCGGACGATCAACGCCGATGCCCAGTCTCGACGGCCCGGCTGGCGGTCGACGCTGGCGGGCCTCAAGGACCGACTCGGCCTCGAGGCTCGCCTGCAGGCCATGTCGCTGTACTCGCTCTTCTTTTCCTGATGAAAACATGTTGCGTTGAAGGTATAACACCGATATAACAAGACATCCTGCCGTCACGCCATCTGGTCGAGTGCCGCCAGGGCGGCCATCAACTCGGGCGAGAGCACACACGGCGCGCCAGCGCTCGATCGAAGCGCTCCTTCCCCGCGCATCATCTCTCCAAGCTCGGATGCTGCGCTCACGCCGGCCTGGATGAGTTGGACAAGGACCTCCTCGCGCCGGACGGCCTCGGGCCTTCCGTGGTAGGGCGAGCAGACGCGAGGGACCATGGCCTCCCTGACTGGCAGGGCAGGCACCGTGAACATCTCGAGCGGCAGGGACGCCAGCGAGGGCACCGTGGCGCGCCCAGAGTCCTCGACGGCTCGGAACAGGGGCGGACACCCAGGCGGACGCCTGATCCCGATGCCGTAGCCGTACTTATCCAGGTCGATGGTCAACGAAGGCGGAAAATTCACGACGCGGTTCGTCTGTTGCGTGGCCCTATGCGACCTCGACCTCGACGTCGGCCTGGACGACGACTTGGGCTTGGCCGCGGACGCGCCGGTCGCCCTAGGAGTCCTGTTCCTCGACTTGGCGACGGTGGCGGGCGTGGGCGTGGCCGCCACGGTCGCCTTGCCCGCCGACCCTACCGACCCCGCCGACCCCACCGATCCCACGAGCCCCGTCTTGCGCGCGCTCGCACTTCCAAACGTGACTCTGCGGCTCTTGGGCTTCTCTGCCGCCTGACGCTTTGCGTTCTTCTCGGTCGTGAGCGTCGTGGTGGACGCCCGCTTGAGGTGACTGGGCGTCTTGTTCGTGCGGTTGGCACCCCCGGCCCTCTTGCCGGTGGTCGGCACGGCCCCGCCCGCCACGGGCGTGAGCACAAGCCCGGGCGTCGTCACGGCGTGCTCTGCGGCCGTCTCGGCCGCCGCCTTTGTGCAGTTCCTCGGCTGATTCCTCCTGCCGACTGCCGGCGTCACCGTCGTGTCGACAGCGACATTGTCGCTCGCCGGCTCCACGTTCTCCTTATTGCTGTCGTCCGCCTTCGCCTTCGATCTCGCCTTCTTCGCGGGAGTTTTGGACGGCCGCGACGTCGCCTTGGTCTGCTTCGATTTGCTACCTCCTTTGAGCTCCTCGGCCTTCTTCTTCGTCCCCTTCGTCCCCTTCGTCCCCTTCGTCCCCTTCGTCCCCTTCGTCTCCTTTGTCTTGTCCGTGTTCTTGGTCTTCTTCTCCCGCTCCACCCTCGCCAGCCGCTTCCTCTCCCGCTCCGCCCTGGCCTCCTCCGCCTTTTGGAACCGCGCCACCTCCTCCACCGCACTCAGCGACCTTGCTCTCCTCCTCCCATCATACGAATAGTTCACCACGTCCTCAAAGTCCACCATCGCCTTCTCTCCAGGCGGATGGTCCTCGATGCGCGCGTCCCAGTTCCACGGCATCAAACTGCGAAGCTCCTTCAGCTGACGGTGCGCCGTGTTCTTGGCATCATCGGCACGGTCTTCAGTCGCCTCAATCGGCGCACCCATTCCGGCCGCACCGTCGGCATCGTCGGCAACGGCAGCGACGGGAACGACGGCCGGCGTCGCCTCTGACTGCACGTGCTCGACCGGAGCACTCGGAGCGACCGCGACGGGCGGCACCGTCTCTTCGACGACTGCAGGGTGGTTGTCCATCCTCGGCTCGTCGTAGCTACAAACCTGCGTGTGCAACGCAGCGAGCGACAGATGCTGTGAGCGATTCGAAATGGACCAGGACGGCCGGATCCGCGCGACCCGTGCGGCCCGTGCGCTCCGCCGCGGTGCAGCTCCCAAACACAGTACAAAACGCCCACACCGGGGAGGCAAGACACATCAACGGCCAAGACGCGCGGGCTGTGAATTCAATTTTGGCAGTTGTGAATGGGGCAGCTCGACACGTCTTTCGGGAGCCTGGGGGACCCCCAACGTTCTGTGGAGGGTACGTACCTGTGGGGTATTCTATTCTCTGTATTGGATCTCTGAAGATTGCGTCGAGACCGTCGGTCGGCCGAGACCGTCGTCCTCCTTCGCAGTGGCCTGAGGATGACCACAGAGCAGCCTGGTCCCGATCTCCTCCACCCGTGCTCTTTGGGCGTCTGCCTGCCCGATCCCGCCCAGAACGGTATCATCGACCGAATCCTTACCCGTACGTCATTGCCACGGCGCCGGAATCCCCCGGCAGGGCGCTCCATTTCACTCCGTTCATTTCAGCCACGTTGGCCTCGTTTCCGTTTCGGCACGCCTCCTCGGCCTCGCGCCGTGCCTTCGCCCGCCTGCATCTCGGCTATCCCATTATCGCGATCTCACTGACCGATTACCCACCTCAGGATTGAGAGAAATGCTGAGCCTGAAGCTGCAGTCCATCGCCCAGAGCCGAGTCTCGACTCGCGCCCAGTCCCGTCGCGCCGTCTCGGCCGTCTCTGTCGTCGCCTCGGCCGCCCCGAACGCCCCGAACGCCCCGAACGCTGCCGAGACGACGGCAACGTCTCGTCGTGCCGCGGTGACCACCCTGCTCGGTCTGTCCGCCGCCATCCTGGCCCCGAGCGCCCCGGCAAACGCCTTCCTCGGCATCGGCGAGGACCCCTCGGCAAAGTACGTCGAGCAGACACAGACGATGATCGACGCCATCAGGGCTGCGCTCGAGCTGCCCCCCAATACGGACGAGCGCGAGGCGGCCATGTCCGGCGTGAAGAAGCAGACGGTGGCGTGGGTGAGCGACTACAGGCGCGACCCCAAGTTTGCCGGACGCCCGTCGTTCTCTCAGATGTATAGTGCGGTGAACGCGCTGGACGGACAGCTCGTGTCGTTTGGATTGAAGGCCAACTTTCCGGCCAAGAGGAAGGAGAGGATGATGAAGTCGATCGACGACGCGGAGAGGCAGCTCAAGCGCGGCCGCTAAGTTTTGATTTCGATTTGCAATTCACATGCCCATATGAAATGTTCGGTACATTCGTCGTCGTATTCGTAGTATACTACAGTCTCTACGCTTCGTCCAGGTCGCCGTTGTCGGAGAGCGACCGCATGTCGATCCCCGGGATGTTGTCGATCCCCGCGGCACGGTCGCTCGGCGCGTCTGACGAATCAAAGATCCCCCGCAGCTCGTCATCAACGCGCCCACCATCCATTTCCGAGAGCACGTCCTCCTCGTACTCGCTGTCGCTCGCAAACGGATCGTCCTCCCGCTCCACATCGAACCGCTCTCGCAACTGCCGACACGGAATCATGTTCCCGCCGCCGTCCATCCCCAGGAACATGAGGTAGGAGTACGGGTGCTGGAACGGCGTGTTGACGATGGGCTCGTCAGAGTCGAAGTCCGCCAGCGTGATCTTGTCCAGCAGCTCCTCCGCGACATACGCCACCGGCGCATCCAGCTCCAGGCTATCGTCCTCCAAGCTATCAATATCCACCGGCCAGTCCGCCACGTCCACCAAGACGTGGTAAAACACCTGATCCGTCCCGTACACCAGCGTCCCCGCGTTTGTCGTCCGCTTCCACACGTCGTCCTCACAACAGCAAAAGTCCCACCCACAAATCACCCCCCGGTACCCCTTGGCACTATGCACAATCATCTGCCCCAGCGAGAACGCCGGCTCGCCCACGGGACAGAGCATGTTGGCCTCGGCCGACTGCTCCTCCAGCTCGGCAAGCTTGTCTCTGAGCGCCGCCGCCGCAGCATAGTCCTCCTCTTCGATGGCCTTGGACAGCTTGGCGCGGATAGACAGAGCAGCCGGAGCGAGCGCCCCGAACTGATCGCTTCGCATCCCGCGACGCGATCCGCACCCGTACCCCTTCTTGGACTGCATCATCCGCAGCGCCCCGTCCACCTTGTTCCGCCGGTCTCGCAGCTCCTTCACCTCGTCGAAGCGGTCATACGTCAGAGCACGCTGCAGACGAGAGTCAAGCTCCAACTGGAGCAGGAAGAGAACCACCTCCCGGTTCACCATCGCAGACTGCTCTGCCCGCGGCGGCGTCGCGTTCCTCGGGTCGCCCTGGTTCTTCCCGTTCTTCCCGTTCTTCCTCGGTGGCTGCGGCGGCTGCGGCGGCTGGTTGGAGCTAAACGCGGACGACGAGTTGGCGACCAACGCGTTCCCGAGTCTGCTGGCCCGTCGCCGGTAGCGCTGCGAGTGCGCTGCGGGTGGTGCGGCTCTCCAGAGTGAGGAACATGGCCGCAGCGCGGAATTCCGACCGTGTGCCTGGCTCGTCGTGGGCTGGCGCCCCGCGCGTCCCGCATTCATCGGTATGATACGAGCTACAGCAGCAGGACACGGCTCGTGTGCGACAAATGGCGGCACGGAGAACGCGCGCGAGGAGGTTCCGTGAACGTTCTTGGGATTCACCTCGGACGAAGGAATTCAGCCTCCTTCGTTTTCGCTTCTTCGTGGGTCGGTTCCCAACCGATTCGTTTCGTCTCTGTCGTTCGTCGGTGTCGAGAATCGAGAATCGAGAACGAGCGAGAGTTGAATGAAATGCTTCGTTGCGAGGAAATCCCCGGCCGGGACACGCGGGGTGGGTCACTCTGAAAACGAATCCATCGTTCCGCTCCCTCCCAGACAGCCCAGCCCCCCAGTCATCATCATGCGTGGAAGTGCACTGCGCCTGTCCAGAGCCGGGATCGCGGGCGCAGGCGCCAGGAACGCGACCAGTAGTCGGGCGATGGCACCAACGATAGCGATGACAACGGGCTCGCTCTCTGGCTTGGCCAGTCGTCGTCCCGCCCAATATCACCAACATCACCGTCCGGCCCTCTCTGGACGTCCCCTCCCCGCCGTCTGCCGGGCGTCCGAGGACGACGACAGCGCGTCGGCGTCGTCCGCGGCCCCCCGCTCGGACGACGTGCTTCCAGACTCGCTGACGGACGCCATCCACGAGTCGGCCAAGGCGACCGTCGACGCCATGAACTCTGGGTTTTCCAAGTGTGTCGTTGAGATCCTGCTGCCGGACTTTTGGGATCCGAACTCTGGTCCGGTGTACAGCGAAGAGGGAGACCAGCAGCGTTTCTGGAAGATGACAAAGCGGTTTATCGACGATGTGGTGGCCGAATCGGCCGAGTCTGCCAAGGTCAAGGCCATCTATCCGGACGCCGGCGTGGCGGCGATGCTGCGTAATCAGTGGGATGATGCGTCGTTCTCCGTGGCGTCGCTGAACGACAGGAAGCCGGTGGACGAAGAGGACGAGCTGGTGGTGATGGCGGCGCCAGACCCGCCGTCGCTGGATGATATCGTCAAGATCAGCAACGGGCTGCTTCCCACGCAGACGCTGGTCATGTTCAATCCGAGGTTGGCGAGCGGGGACGTGGGGGTGGGACTGGCGATGCGGCGGTTGCGCGAGCGGTTTATGGGCGAGTTCATGACGACGTACAGTCTGCGGCCTATTGGGGACATTGGGAGCGTGTTCAAGCGGTTTCCTAGCCAGTGGCAGGTGTTTATCGCGGACAAGGATGCGCCGGGGCGGTATGTGCTGGCTGCGGAGCGGCCGAGTCGGCCCGGCGGGGAGGAGCTCGATCTGATCGTGATGAACGCGTTGGGCGGCGGCGACGGGGATGGGGAGACGGGCGAGGAGCTCGGGCTGGGCGATCAGGTGAGTCTGTTTGCCCGACAGATGCAGCGGTTCATGAAAAGTCTGACGAATTGATTGGTTGATTAGTAACGAAGGGTAGGAAGTGAGGGAGGAGTAGGAAACGTGTGGGTCGTCGGGTCGTCACGTTCTGACGATCTCGTCCAGGGAGACGACGCCTGGCGTGCGAGCGTAGCGCGAGTGGGCGGGTGAGCGAGTGGGCGGGTGAGCGGGTGAGCGAGTACGCACCGTCGAGCTCGATGCCGCCGACGAGACTGCCGAGTCCCGAGTTTGCGCAGAGGAGGCGGATAATGCTCGAGTCGAAGTTTCCCGTGAGGAGGGCGAGGCTGCGGAGGACGTCGAATGAGTCGCCGACGATCGACCCGAGGGACTTGGCGAGGAGGTTGCACTTGTCCGCCGTCAGGCAATCGATGATGTAGGAGTTGGGGCCTTCGGGCACGCCGAACTTGCACAGGCTTGACCGGGAAGCGTCCGCCGCGACGAGGGTGGGTGCCACAAGAGCGAGGACGAAGAGGACCGGGACCGAGGCGTAAAGTCGGACCCACGTCATTGTCCGCGACGACGGTTGGTTGGTGGTTGGGTCGCTTTTCGCGTTGTCGTTCTCTCTACGGGAGGGTCACGTGCCGTCTTATTATATATCCCGGTAGAACGCAGATGAAACGGAAGAAGAAACCGGCCTGTGTTAACAACAAACGGAGAGAATTCGAGTTCGGTGTGGTTCGACTATACCAGAAGCTGTTTGATCTCTTCCTGGCTCCATCGGCCCTCGCCCCCGCCGACGCCGTCGGCCTTGGCCGCCTCGACGAGGGTCTCGGCGTCGATGAGGAGCTCGGCGCCGCAGTCGGGCAGGCTTCCCATGAAGTCCAAGGCCGCGCGGAGGTTCGCGGCGTCAATCACGAGCCTGGGCGTGACGATCGCCTTGCAGAGCGCGGAGGACACCGAGACGGACGACATTATGTTGGTGGCTTTGACGTCGAGCGCCTCGCTCTTGAGGACGCCGCAGAAGAGGGCGACCGCGGCGGACTCGAAGGCGCGCTTGTCCACATCGCTGCGTGGGGCCCATACCTTGACTCCGACGAGTCCAGGCAGGTCGCATCCGGGCGGAGCGACTTCTGAGGCCGGTCCGACGGCGTGCAGCAGCGTCGTAGACGACGACGACGACGCGGCCGACGTTGCCAGCTCGCACATCGCCCGGACGGCCGCACACGCGTCCGACAGCTCGGCCTCTGAGTACACGGGGTAGAGTGACGTGTCGTAGGCGATCTCTTCGTCGACCGAAGACGTCGACGGACCGATGACGAGGAACGCCTCCAGCGGCGCGCGAGCGTCGACGTCTCGGGTGTCTGCACCGTCGGCAGCGTCCTGGCTCTGAATCCATTGGGCGCCATTCGAGCCCTCACAAAACGCGACAACGCCCTCGAAAAGCCCCAACGTATCGGGCACTAGTTCTTTGAGGGCCTCGTCGCACGCCGGATCGTCGGGGTTCGACTCCAGCCGAGCCGCAGCCTGGCCGAACATCTGCTCCCAGACAGTGACCTCACGGACCACCTCGAAGAACGTCTCCCAGGCGGCCAGCTCGGGGGACAGAGACCCCAGACTATCAAAGTCGAGGCAGCTCGGCGGGATCACCTCGCGGAGCAGGTGCAGGCCGGCGAGCGCCCCGCGAACGCCAGACAGGGCAAAGTCCCGGCAGAGCGCCACGGCGGCCGCCGTCGCCTCGCGCCGGTTCTTCGGGTCGAAAAACATCCAAGAAATACTCTCCGCTCTGGTCACGGGCCCTCCAAAGCTGGAGCGCCTCGACCTGTCGCAGAACGTCTGCGTGGACGCCCACATCTCGCCCGCCTCGACCCCGATGCCCTCGACGCTGATGCAGGTGGCCAGCCACTGGTCGCATCGCGAGCTCACGCTCTTCCTGATCTCGATGCGCTCGTTGTACGTTGCCTGCTCCAACAACAGCTGCATGGTTGTCCGTCGCAGCCCTTTGCGCAAGTGCACCAGGTAGGTCGGCACCAGCTCGTACGAGGCCGAGTCAATCAGGTGGATCACGTAGATCCACACGAGCTTCTGCAGCCCGTCGTTCGTGCTGTCCCGCAGAAGGGACCCATTGTCGTCCGCAATCGCCATCAGGTTCATCCACCCCAACAGCAGCGCAAGGTGCGCCGAGAACCGCATCAGCCCCGGCGGGCAGTCCTGTGCCTCCTCCGTCGCGCCGCTCGGCACGATCCACCGCTTGAGCGATTCCACGAGCGAGTCCAGCTCGCCAAGCATGAGATCGACCTGCACCTTTCGGAATCGCTTCGTCTTATCCGTCGACTCGATGCCCCCGAATTCGGCCGCGCCCTTGTGCACGGCCCCCGAGAGGTCCCCTGGCATCTGCGCCGCCACGCCAGGAATCGGAAACGCGGTGCCCGCAGTCATCGTACCCTGGTCGTCTACGTCAAAACTCGGATCGTCTGCGTCCAAATCCAGATCGTCTGAACCCGCCTCGTCGACAGCCATGTCGACGCTGACCGACCGCGACCCGAGCATTCCCGTCTTCCGCTCGTCACTTCCACCGTCACGCCCCAGCAGCTCGTTATCAATCTGGAATTCGAGCCAGCACCGCATCACCGCCCACAGAGAGTCCTCCCAGCTCGTGCAACCCAGCATCGCGTGCTTCACGTCCCCCGACAGGACCCCGTAGAGCGCGCTCTCGTACCGCCCGTGGCCCGCCCCCTCCATTCGCGCTGCGATCGACCGCGCCGCGTGATAACACGCCCACCGCCACATGATCTTATTGCCCCCCTCCACCCCAAGCGTCGCACTCTCCACCTCCCCGGCCAGCGTCTCCTCCGCGCCGCCGTCGGTCACGTCTGCCGCCTCTGCCGCGTCTCCCAACGGCAGCGGCCCGTGCCTCCCGCACCCCGACAGCGACGCCGCTCGCCACGGTTGACCCACGTACCCACACACCTGCGACGCCAGTTGCAAGCGCCCGGACCGCACCAGCCGCCAGAGCACCTTTGCCAACCGTTCTTCGTCCTTGGCGTTGTCCTTGTGCAGCGCCCCGTCCTCCCTGACCCGCGTCATCCCATCCGGATCCAGCTCCCGCACCAACGTGTCGTCCGTATGGTTCCCATCCAGCTCCAACCGCGTCTCCTTCCACACCCCGTCCTTCCTCCCCAGCCCCTCTGCCGGATCCACGTCCTCCCGCCCCCGCTCCTCTTCCAGCCAAGCCACCACCCTCGCCGCACGGTTCAGCACCCCGTCCTGAAACACGAGATCCGCCGCCCGCTGCCGCAACGTCTTTTCCATCCCGGCACCCGAGACGAACCTCCCGCCCATCCCCGCCGGGTACGACATGTCCTGGTGACAGGGCATAGCATCGACGGGGTCGACCCCATCCGCCGACGTCGCCGCCGACGCCGACGCCATCGCCCCCGCGGCATCATCTCTCGAGTGCGCGAACAAGTAATACAACAGACTCCACGTCCTCCCTTCGCATTGCAGCTCCTCCGCATCCTCCCGCCGCTCAGCACGGCACGCCGCGTCCCCGGACGCAGACGCCAGCTTCCCCAGCTGCTTACCCCGCTGCACCGCGATACCCCGAAACGCCTTGATCCCCTCCGACAACGACATCTCGTGCGTGAACAGCCGACGCATCACCTCCTCAAACTGTGCCTCCTCCGGATGGTCCGCCCCCAGAGACGACTTGATCCGCGTTTGATTCGCCTGCACGTTATACGTCCCATACGCCGCATCGGTCATATCAACCATACCGACCACGTCGACCGTATCCGCCGTACGCGTCGCATTGGTCTCCAACGCCACCAATGACGCCGTCGGCGGACGGAGACTCCTCCTCACGTCACCCCCGTCGCCCCGGCCCCCGCCACGAGCATCGACCGTCGACTCCAACGTGAAGAACACGGGGTTGGTCCTGCTCGAGAGTGAGACAGGAACGGCGTCCGCACCCCCCCGAGAGGAAGCGCGCGTCGTTCCCAACGTCGCAACGTTCACGCCAAACATCGGCGAGCCTCCCGCACTCGGCGGCCTACTCCCACGCCCCCCCTTCTCGCCAGGGACAGGCGACCCCCGGAAGATCGGATTCGCGTTCCAGTCGGGGTCCGAACTCATCGTCTATACGAACGCGCTCGGCCAAAAACCGAAATCATTTGTTCTCGTCGTTCTGTTCACGGCACCTCCTGGCACGCAGCCGGCGGCGATTTTCGGGCCAGACTCGCACCTGTACCTGTCGAGTCACACGTGAATTCATCGTGGCGCGGCCGAATCGAGGGAAATTGGAGGGAAACTGGGGCATTTCGTGCTGGAGATCGAAATCCATCGACTGTCGCGCTTCTCTGGGCGGTTCAGCCCGCAGCTCGGTCGGTGGCGTTGGCTATGAATATGCACGGAATGAAAGGTTGGATCCGCGTGCTCGCGGTGGCCCTTGCGTGTCTGGTGTTGAGCTGGTCGAGCTGTCCTCGCTGCTTACACGTCGGCGCCTCTGGGCCGCGGCAACCCGACGACGACGGGAACGTCCTCGGCGAGATTGCGAGCGGCCGGCGTCTCGCGTGGGTGTCTCTGGATGACGTCAAGGACGTGAATGGACAAGCGTCGAGCGGCCGTTCCGGCGGCGGTTCCGACGACGTGTATGCGATGGACGACGAGGACGACAACGACGACAACGACGACAACGACGACGTCGTCAGGGAAGGTCAGAATGAA
>Ga0255780_10002596_pt1 | contig 16161 bp, 13 predicted proteins | sample 071ome_32_FD_179978 | JGI IMG/M metagenome (GOLD analysis project Ga0255780, IMG submission 179978) | Coastal salt marsh microbial communities from the Groves Creek Marsh, Skidaway Island, Georgia - 071405AT metaG (version 2) | ecosystem: Environmental > Aquatic > Marine > Intertidal zone >... | reverse complement strand
AGTAATTGTGGTGAGGGCTTCACTCTGCATGATAAGATCACTATCTGAATTTCTAATTGTCGCAGCTTGTGTCACATATGATAGTCAGACGCAAATTATTCAAAGTTAAGCACCAGCATATATATTTAAGGCGCTTATCATAAGGTTTACCGCTCAGGGATTGCACAACACTCTGCTGGTTTAATATATCGAAAGAAAAACAGAGCAGAAACATGAATAGAATTTTTGCATTTGCAATCGTCATTCTGCAAATCAGTTCTTGTGGGTCGGCTTCAGGTGTCATGAATGGCGTTGGCGAGGTGTTGAACGGCATGGCATTAGATGCGCAATCCCCAGGGAGCTTATTTAACTAAACACTATTACATCAGTCCAATCGGTGAGGGGCGCTCTGCACCTGGGATGGCGCGCACAATTTCTATTTCGCTTAACATTTTAGTGTGAATGGTGAGAGGAGGCCTTCTTGCGACTACAGGGACTATTAGGGAGAAATGAAGGCCTCCAATGGTTAAGGGGGAGAGATAACAAACCCTTAATCAAGTATCAGTATGATACATTTTGCAGCATAAATCAAGTATTACGACTACATATTGTGTGCGGTGCACAGAAATTCACCTCATGTGACGGTAATACATAGGATTATTTGCTCCGCTCCTGTGGATGACTAGCCATACCTTACGCCAGGTCATACACGCGCCGAGTGCTTAAAAGAATTGCCATCCTGCAGATTCAGTACAAAATGTGATATGTGGTGGATTAATATGGCAAAATTGCATGTCTGATGACGAGAAGTTGAAGAATTTTAGGGCTTACCATTTAGAACGTGAGCAATCGGAGCGCCATGCATCCAAACGGAAGTGGGCGCTGATTTTGATTGTGGCCGGCTCGAGCGTCGGCTTAGCCTATCTAATCTCAAGCTAACTTATCGAGCCAAGGCTTCTGATGAGGCCTCAAAAGCAGTAGTTCAAAAATATGAGGGTCCCAGTTCTCAGATGCAGCACCATAAAAACATTATGCATGTTCGCAAATAATTGATTCATATTAGTTTACAACGCATATTTTATATTTGGCAACGGGATAAAATGAAAATTCAAGTTAATGACTTTGCATGCAAATAATACAAAAATATTTTACACCTAATCATGATTATATGAAAAATTGAGAGTAATTCTGTTAAACGAGATTTGAAACTTTTTTGTTCACAAGTGTCAGACTCTCGGATCATGGCCCTTCAAGCGCTTTTCACCGGCAATATCTCTTATTAAACTTTCAGTCTTTCGTTTAGATATACCAAAGTGTTTACGTAAATTTTCGATATGCTCAACTTCGAATTCATCCAAAATACCATCCTTTAGGGCATCGCGTATCTCGTCTTCAAATTCAGCTTTCCTGCGTTCCATTTGCAAACTAAAAGAAGATGCAATGATACCGGTCAGTAGCGCCACTACGATAACGCCTCCCATGGCGGAGATCACCGAAATGAGTTTGCCGAGAGCCGTAACTGGTGTAACATCACCGTATCCGACAGTCGTGAGTGTAATTAGCGCCCAATACATTGAATCTGGTATAGAATTGAAGTGCGTTGGATGTTTCTGATGCTCAGCAAAATAAATCAAAGAAGAAGCAATAATGAACATAACAACAAAGATGTAACCTGCGGCGATGAACGAGCGGCGTTCCTCTCGAATTGCTTCAATTAAGTCAGATAAAGCCGAATTATAAGTAGAAAGCTTGAGGATCCGTAGAAGCCGTAGTGTTCGAAGTATACGAAGGTCCAAGCCAGGCAGAATGAACTGCAAATAAAACGGGATGATAGATAGCAGATCAATAACACCATTAACAGAAAATACATATTTCATGCGCGCACGGTATGAAGCTGTGACAATGCCATCATATTTAAGTGGGGCAACCCAAACACGAAGTAGATATTCGGCAGTGAAAATCAGTATTGAAAACAATTCAAAATAATGAAAAATTTTGTCATATTCTTCATCTAGTGTGTCTACCGACTCCAACGTCACTGCGATTACGTTTAGAAAGATCAAAAGAGAAAAAAATTGATCCCAACGTCTACTTGCCTGATCGCCAAAGGCTGCGGGATTAAGCAGTTCAAACGTCCTAAATCGAATAGTTTCTAACTTTGTTATCACTTAAAACTCCGCTTTCTACGCCTACCAAAATAATGGTTCATGCTTCGAAAAGCTATCAAAAGGATACGCTAAGCAATTACAAAGTTATCAGACGAAAAGTTTTCAAGATCAGTGAATTTTACACCAGACAATGTCGCAAGTTGCACCGATTCTCCTAAAGCCACTTCCGCATCGTACCAAACCATCACATCTTCTGTTGCGGTAGCAGCTAAGACAATAACACCATCTCCGACCGATGCATTCGCCCCCTGATTAATACTTGACAGAGCATCTTGAATTGTTGTGCCGTCGTTCGTGGCAATTGCATCTTTCAAAACGATAATATTATGATCAACTGTGATAATGTTTGAGCCGTTGGTCAGATCCACCACGGTTCCAAGTACCATATTTTCAGATTTATCACCCACAATCATTAAATCTGTACTGTCGATAAATTTAAGTATGTCATTAGCATATTCAAAATCTAAGATTTGGTCTGAATTATCGTTTGCGCTCTGAAAGGTAAACTGATCATCACCTTCACCCCCCGATAGAGTATCAGAGCCTGGCCCACCTTTGATCTCATCGTTTCCAATTCCCCCTGAAATTGTATCGTCACCACCTTCACCGATCAAAAGATCATCTCCGGAGCCACTACTGATTATGTTTGATAGATCATCCCCAACAAAGGTCATGTCTAACTCTCCATCGTATGTGATATTTTCAACTTGCTTGACTGACATTTGATAATTGGCGGCAAATAAATCGGGAAAATCGCTATAAATTGCACCTGCCTGCAAAGAAAAAATGACATTTGGATAAATCCAATTATTCGAGATAAGCAATGTGTCAGATCCTAATCCCCCATCGATAATATCAAATTGGCCACGGATAGAAATTTCATCGTCACCATCCTCTAATGAAACGGAAGTGAGACCAGTGTTTAAGAGCTCGACAAAATCATCACCCGAACCCGTTTCTATCACTCCATTACCCTCGTGCTTGTAAATAGTATCGCTACCCGCTCCAGTTTGAATAAGTACATCTGACCCATAGGATTGAATTACATCAGCGCCCGAACCTGTAGTGATTGATAGCGTATTCGACGCGTCCGTAATCAAAAAATCGTTTGATAGCGCAGTCTCAAAGTTCTCAAAATTTAAAGTATTTTTTATTGTGGGGGCAAATATTGTCTCAAAATATGCTTTATCTTCTTGGATCAAAATTGTCACAGGCCGCGAGTTTGCCAATTCCTTGATAATCAAAGTGTCTGACCCTGAGCCACCGTCGGCAATAACATCATTTAATGAAAAAGTTATGCGATCAGCACCGCTTGAACCGAAAAGCTCATCGCTCTCAACCCCACCATCTAGAGTGTCGTTACCCAAACCTCCAATAATTTTGTCATTTCCCGTGCCTCCGGTGAGGCTATCATCACCATCTCCACCGTCAATGTAATCATCCCCAGGGCCGCCATCGATAACATCATCGCCTTCATATCCCTTCAAGCTGTCATTCCCATCAAGACCATCAAGAGTATCATTCCCAGCGAAACCAATAATAAGATCTGAAGTTGTAGTGCCCGATATGGTATCATCAGCTTTTGTACCGCAGAGGCTGCTTCCTGCACAGCTCAGGGCGTCCTGCATCCTGCCCCCACACGCGGCTAATAGAAATATAATTGGTGATAAAGCAAAATCACGTTTTTTAAATGTAAGCATTTTCTAAATCCAATTAACTCCGATCAAGTGAGCAAAATTTAGGCCAAAAAGAGAAAATCTTTTGAGTATCATTACATTCTGAACTCAAACCCATCTCAATACTTTAACTGTTATGTGAATTTATAAACAACTGTGATTTCAACATTTTTTAAACTTGGCATCTAATCTGCTGACTTAGATAGAAGGAGATTGATATGTCAAAAATTCGACACAAACAAAAATTAATCCTACCGTTCTTAGGGTTTGTATTGCTTATGTGTTTGATGGGTTGGCTCAACGTCTTTGACCAGCTCTTGAAGCTATCCATTAATTTACCTTCTCCAACTCTCATGACAACGTTGGGTTTCAATCAGCCTGTGCCCGATAAGCACAAAAATAGTGCTCAACTCAATAGAATAGCGAGCTTCCCAGATACTGATACAAATGTTCGTTTAAAAACTAATAGTGAATTATTTCTACCGATGCAGGAGAATGCTCCAGTAATCTCATCAGAGAGCTTCAGCCCACCGCTCATTGCATCTCAATTTCTTTTATCGATACCAAATTTATTTGCCGATGTTCAAAATAACGAGAGCGTGCTATTGGCAGCAGTGCAACAGGCCAATTCAGGAGACTATTGGGGAGAGCCAGCAACGAGTCATAGCTCCGGAACTGATCCAGTTAACCAACAGTTCGAAATACCGTCTCACTACGCGAGTTTTTTCGCGGTAACCTTGATGCAAGACCGGCTACCACCGGTCATTGAACCTGAAAGTAGTAACTGGGCGATCAATCGCGAGAGGCAAACCTCTCCAAAGCCTCGGCTGCGTAACACTAATGACAGCCGAGAGTTATATGTTTCAATCGGATATTTCACAAATCCAGAAAATTTAAAGCGAACGTTGGAGACGATCGCAATAACTGGTTATCCGAAGCAATTTACGCAGATCACTATTTCTGGAAAATCGGGGCACTGGGTTCGAATTGGTCCGTTTAATTCTCAAGAAAAAGTATCGAAGGCATTAGAAATTACAAAGTCTATGGGTTTTCATGATGCATATAAAATAAGTGGATAGTTTACTTTATTCGAAACTGCATTTACTGCAATTAGAAAGGCAGGCAAATTTAATTCTTACTTCCAAATTGTTCGTTCATACTAGCAAAAATACTGTCTAGTGATACGCGCTTATTACAATCTTGAAAGGCTTCTACCCTTAATTGTGCTGGATATTTCACACCCTGCAACGTAACTCCAGAATACTCAGGAGACATTACGATTTGTAATTCATCAGTTGTTCGAGCTCTAATGAATGCCTCCCCATATTTAAAACCTGAGGTTTGACCTGTTCTTGTGTTTTGCACACCGAAAGCATTTGGGTCGATTTCACAGTTAGTCTCAAGTGAAACCCGTGAGATAAACTCAACAGATTTTTTTTCTGAAACTAAACTGTCCGTAAAAAAGATGAATGTACCGATGCCGCTCAATCCAATGAGTACTATTTTAAGCATTTTTCCAGTCTCCTTTTGTCTCACTATGAAATTCTCATTATCGAGATATGAATTTTTTAATATCTTACTTTTCTATGCAGAATGTTTTTTCGAGCTTTAGAAGTGGATGCTCCATAATAATTGTTTCGCCCAATTCCTTCCTGCAAAATGATAGGAAATGTTCCATTTCTTCATAAAAAATACTCGATTTTGAGATGTATGCTTTGTCGGCAATCATCAGATTAAAAACTATGCATTTGTTCGTTGCAGAAAAAATGTGCTTTATTTCATCTCTCATGTAGGAACGCCAAGAGCCCACCTCCATGTTTGGTGCATAATTATATGTTCCTGACATTACATGAAAATCTGCTTTTCGAGCTGGCCTTGACCTATGCAGGAATGTTGCATCAGCCGTTTGTAAATTTTTTGAGCAATACGCAATCACTCTATCGGCGATGTCATAGCCATAATATTTAAATCCGATTTCGCTATTGTGTGTTGCTAAATAATCTAGAAACCCACCATAACCACAACCGACATCCCCGATTGTGAATTCAGTGTTTGATACACGTGATACAATAGCCTCTTTGAGTTTTGAAAATCTCGCCAATTGCCGACTTTTGTTAAACCATAAACTTGCTTCAGGCGTGGGTCCATAGGCGCCAAAACGTGAATTAAAAGTAGCGGCGATCTCCCTTTCAATTTTTGATAAATGCAACATTTAAGATCGCCTTTGGTTGGTTTTAGGAATATCAGGCAGTTTCGACGGCGGTTCCTGATGCCGCTACAATTACGTAATTTTGATGATCTAAATATGCATTTGTAATTGAAATATTGTATCCCAAAATAGCGTTAGCGCCACGTCTAATTGCATTTGCTTTTAGCTCAATATCAGCTTCTTCGATGACTTTCCTCAAAGATTCATGATTATTCGCCGACTTCTTGCGATTAAAGAAACGCATGATGCCGCGTTCTTTTTTATGTGGTGTACCCGTCAAAGATGCTTCACCATGAACAACACCAAATCGCTTTCTTACTCGCATATTCGTGCTGTGTTCGCTCGTCACTACAATATTCTCAAATTTTTCAAAATAATTATCCAGAGATTTTACATTGCTCGGGCGCTTGGTGGAATTTGCCACATCAACTTTTGTTTTCACGAGTGACTTTACATAACATGCAACGCACATGCCTTCATGATCACGAGCAACGTTGGACTCTGTATAGCCCATTTTTACATTACATTCTGCACAACTCGCCATTTTAAGTTCCTTAGATTATTGTTAATCAACGCGTTAATTTTTCCAACAGCTCTGAGTTTGTTTGCATCAATCGGGCGGCTCCATTGAATTGCTGTTGCGCACGGATCATCGCGGTCAATTCATCAGTGATATCCACGTTCGATGTTTCAAGATATCCACTTTTTACGGCTGCGAAACCTGAGTCCATCGGTGCACCCAATTGTAACGTGCCAGCCTTCTCTGCAGCACGATATCGAGCGTTCCCAAGTTCACGAAGACCTTCGGGATTAGCGAATAATCCTAAAGCAAGCGTTCCAATAGGCGTTGGGGGTGTCGTTTCACTGTATTCTCCATATTGGGCCAATATTTTTCCATCTTCCCCAATTATCAATTCTGACATTGCCTCATCATCTTTTTGCATAGGAATTTGGATGGGCAAAAGGGCATCAATATCTACATTTTCACTGGAAAAGTCACCATCGACTAAAGGATTACCAAGCACACGACAGCTATCACTTGCTGTAAGATATCCATCTGAGTCGATTGAAAAAGACCCGTTTCTTGTAAAGCTTATCATCGAATCTTGAGGATTCTTTAGAATAAAAAACCCATTTCCTGCTAAGCCAAAGTCTGTAGTTTTTTGGGTCGGAAGCAGTGTACTTTGGGTTTGGCTCAACCGGTTTTCTTCAACCAGTGACCCGAGACCTGAGGAGGATGCCTGTATGGAATCCGATAATGAACTTGGAGCAACGTCTGTGTAGGCTGCAATGGATTTTTTAAACCCTGTTGTATTCGCGTTTGCCACGTTGTTAGAAATTATTGAAAGCTCATTCTTGGCAGTCGCCATTCCTGCTTTGATAACCGAGAACATTGTCTACTCCTACTTTTGTAAAACAAGAGCAAATTTTGTGCCAACATCTACTAAGTATCAGCCAAGAAAATCAAACAAGGATTTACTCGCAATTCGTGTAAAAGTAGCCTGCGCAGCGTCTTTTTGCAGCATCAACTTCTCGATACGAGTAAGTAGAAAGGCAAGATCCGCATCTTCAATTTTTGAGATGTCTTCTTGTAACTCATCAAGTAGATTTTGATTATTATATTCAGTATCTTGGGCACGTCTTGAAGAAGTAGAAACTTCTGCTCTCAAATTTGAGATGTGTGAAAACGCATCTGAAATGCGCTTTGATATGTTATCATAATTCGCACTATTAGAAGAGATCTGTTCGCCAATAGTTTTCGTATTGCTAGTCGCCTCATACACACCATTTATTTGAAACGTTACACTCGAGGAGTTATTTGCGCCAGCGTTGCTCAACAAACTACCCGGAATTGTGATTAAATCCCCGTCCTCATATCCTGACCCACCCGATGTTAACGTAACTGTGGCTGCCCCAGTGTCATCAATATAGACGTCAAACGTCGCGCCCTGACCCGTTCCATTTGTCGTGTATTGATTTGCCCCAATCGAAAATGTGGTGTCAGTTGTGCGATTTGTAATATCAGTGAGACCATTTACGTTAAATTGAAGATTACCTGCACCACCTCCTCCGAGATCTGAGTCGTCAATAGTTATTGTTGCGCCATCTACAAATCCAGATCCCGAATTAACTATTAACACGTCAGCTTCACCATTTGCATCTACCGTAATTTCAAAAATGGCATCTGTTCCAGACGCTGGGGAAGCGGTGACGGTATATGTACCTGCTGGCCTCAATGCATCTGATAAATTTACAAATGTGTTCACATCAGCAATGCCACTTTCAAGATTATCTTCATTAGTCGCTTTCTGTGCAATCCCTGATGTTACCGAAGATACGACTTCAACAACATTTAAGGTTGGGTTTTGATCTGACATGCCTTGATGATTAAAATCCTTTATGACTAGCTGCCCATCATCACCTTGCAATGTAATTTGATTATTTCCGTGATCAGTAGCAGTTATTCCGGTTTGATTTGTTGCCAAATTTAATTTTGTAACCAAAGCGGAAAAATCATTTCCGTAAATTGTCTCACTAAAACTAAATTCCCCTGACGACGTGGATAGAGTGAACGAAATTTCTGCTTGTGATCCGGTACCTGGAAGCTCGAGGCGGACTGAGTTTTGGGTTTGAAATAAATTTGAAGAGGTCCCGCTATTTGTCTCGAACTCTAAACTCTTGGCAAAATCATCAACAAGTTCAAATATCGAAAAACTACCGTCCGAACCATCTACTTGCTGGAAAACGTCAGAACCCGCAAAGTTTTGTCTCACACTTAATCCATTGGAGACTTTTACGTGCTTAGAGACTGCTGAACCTAGATAATTGACTGTACCATCACTATTTTGTTTGAATGGTTGGCGACTGCCAGAAATGCCTCCAAATAAAGCGTTTCCAAAACTATCTGATTTATTTGCAAGATCTAACATTTCAGTTTTCAGAGCTTGTGCTGTCTCGATAAAACGAGATCTGTCGTCTGCGCTTAAAATGCTATTACCACTTTCGACAGCAGCTTCTTGCAAGCGCACCAACAAATCCTGAAATCCGTCTAACGTAAAATCCAGGTTTTCAAGATCAGTTTGAACGCGTCTGGAATTTGCAATAAATTGCTCTGTTTCAGCTCGCAATTCTTCTGCAGCACTTAAGTTTTCAACATCACGATAACTATCGGATAATTTTAACTCAGCTTTACCAGTACCCGCTTGAGTTTGCAGCGATTTCAAGTCTTCGTTTAAGCGGGAGAACAATTCACTGTTGTTTTGAAAAAATCGAGTCGTGCCAATTACCATGATATCTCAACCTTTCTAAAACGATCTCAAGAGAGTATCTATCAGCTCTTTCGCTGTGCTTAAAACCTTGGCTAAAGCCTGATAAGCTTGTTGCTGCTCCAATAACCGTGCAGCCTCAGTATCTAAATCAACACCAGAAAATTCTGATTTCCTATTTAATGCTACTTCATGGACAGCCTCGTCGGCTTCGTATGACCTTTGGGCCGCACTGGAATTATATCCGACTTGCGCCACGATTTCTCGATACAACTCACCGTAACCGCCCTTACCTGATTGCGCAGATACAGATGCCAACTCTATCATTTTTAAAATATTTGATGCGTCATCTTGACTGTCAGTGTTCACAACAAGATCGAAAGAGTCACCCTGTTCTGCACGTCCATTAAACGTCCATTCATAGTCTCTAAACAAGAAATCATTGCTTGCACTAACTTGCCTCACACCAAGATAGTCACCAGAATTTCTGTCGAATAATGATATCGTTTCACCATCACTTGAAGTTACATTCGCGGTAATTTCTCGTTTATTTGAGATTCCTTCGTTAACACTGGAAGCACCTATGAGTGAAGGTTTCCCATTGCCTGTAGATAACACAATGAGATCTTCTCCACCCAACCCATTTATGGACACGATCTCCGATGCGAGTGAGTCAACCACGACGGAGGTTTCCACACGCGTATCACCATGATTTGACAACAAAAAACCATTGTCGTTGAGCGTAAGTTGAGTTTCAGCTGTGTTTATACCAAAATTACTCGATGCAGACGTCGATTTTAATCTGATATTTTGGTCACTAATTGATTGATCTATTGAAACTTTCAATACACCGAGATCTGTATCAGTGGTTTCAATAGTTATGGTGATACCTGCGGTTGCAGTATAACTCAAAGACGGCGGCGAACCCGCAACGAAATCTATTGCAAGTTCCGTATCGCCATAAACCAAGGTTGCAATATCTGGGATGCTGCCTTGGCTAGTGTCGAATTCGTTGCTAAAAATATTTGCGACTGTGTTGCCACCAATGCCATCATCTATATGAAAGGCATTTAGCTCAGTGGCTGGGTTATCGTCAGAAAGTCTCAAAGCATGCCCAGAAAGAACGCCGTCTCGTGCCACTGCCTTTAACTTAAAACCACCCGTATCTTCTATAAAGCCAACAGAAATCCGCCCTGCCTCCGGCCCGGTAATATCAAAATCTACAGCTGCAACTAACTGCTTCAATCCTTCATCCAATGAGTAAGTTGTTCCGCCGATATCAACATTACTTCCTGCTAAGACATAGTCAGGAAGATCTTTTAAAACTGCTTCGTATGTCTGATCTCCTAACCTAAAGATCAGCTTTGATCCGTTTTCTGGGAAGCCGTCGCTCAAGCTGAAAACGTTCCCATAAAAATGGGATTTAGGCGCATTTGTTCGAAAAGTACTGGCCAAATTTGATGATATTGCTGCACTCGTTAAATTTTCGTTCCCGACACCTTTATATGTCGCACTTAATTCCCCTGATGCGTCCGATGATATATTAAAAGTGTATGAACTTGATGGAGCTACAGGAATAATACCTTCAGCACTAATTGAACCCCCATCGATCAAGCCTGTTTCTTTAAAAGTATACCGATTAGACGCATCTTCCGGCAAATACTCTTTAGTCACAAAGCCTGCCTCAAATTTTGAAGTTTGGCTGCTATTTTCTACACCGTTATAGGACAATGAAAAGTCAGCCGAACTCACAAAGGTGATTTGACCACCAATGCTTGCAAATTTTCCAGTGGAAATCGTCTTCGGTGTTGCGTTCTCAGGGGAATTAATAACCTCTCCGAAACTATTAAGCTGACGCAGTTTGATTTCACCTTCGTTATCAATTTCTACATTTTCTACACTAAGGTCGTTCCCATCAATTTTTTGCAAGACGATATTTCTATTATTTGCAGACGAATATGCGATGATGCCGGTCTCATCAGTATGTGCATTTATTGCGCCGACAAAGCCGCCTATTGAGCCCACGCTCATGTCGTAATCAACGCTTACTGTTCCGGCGTTATTACCCTTCAAATCAAATTGAATTTGCTCAGCAGGGATTTCAAACAGCTCTACGAAGTTTGATGCGCGCACGCTTAGGCCTTCGTGCGACAATTCACTATTTAGAGCAGTGGCAATATGCCCAGCCATCATCCCCTGCGAGGCTTCATATGCTATTGCTTTACCCCCAGGCGCATTAATTGTTAATGTAGAGGTCATGCCAGCTCGAGCTGATGGCATATTCTCAACATTATCTACTGTCATATTTGAATTTGTACTGACGCTAGATCCCAAGCTCGAGATTGATGCTACATAATTACCAGAAGTTGTAATTCTACTTACGGAACCGCCTAAATAACTACTGTCCGCCGTAACCGCCAGGTGTTGTGCATTATACACCGCACCCGTATTAAATCCATTCGATGCATTTATTAGATCAGAAATCTGATAATCAGAGAGAGGCGTACCTGTTAACTGCACTCCTTCTCGCGTGAATATCTGAAGTTCAGCAGAGGTCGTAGCACCTTCAATTTTTATTGCTGAGTTGCCATTCAGCGACGCACTTTCATATGCAGAGACGCCTGTGAATGCAGCGGCAGAGACAACCAGTTTGTTAGTGTTACCGCCTGCATATAATCCGAGGTCTTTAAAGCTTTTGTACTCACCTCCGATCATTGCATCTGTTTTTATCAGCCCCGAATTGAGCAAATCGGCAAGTTCACCATAGCTGGCGAAATCATTAATCTTGGTACCAAAGGTAAATGAATGTTCAGTACCACCAACTGTTAATTTCAGCTGCGATGAAGTCGTTAGAGATGAATATGGGGTATTCATGTGAAACTGTGTTTGAGACTTCAAGCTTGCGAGATTGCTTATCCCATCGACGTTCTTAAGGACGCCGAGTGCTCCACTATCACGGAGCAGAAGATTATTTGCGCTATTCCCTGTCGAATTTAGAAATTCGCTTAAGTTGGTCACATCATCAATAATTGATATTTCAGTGGCATCGACTGTAAGTTTTGCTGAGCTTTGATTTTCCTTTGATGGCTCTGTGATCAAGTAAGAACTTGCAGCGAGCATTTTCTCATCGTTAATCGTAACAGATACGTTTTCAGACTTATTATTACTAAATTCAACTTCAAAGCGATCCGCCACAATAGGCGTACCAATTATCGAGAAAGTTACTCCATTTACCACAGTATTTTCAGAAAAATCAGCAAGCATTTCCCCGTCCCCATTTGCAAGTATCCACGAACGCGTATCTGCTGCATATGAAACTGTATGTGGTTCACCAACAAGATCCTCTGAAAATCCAGAAATTTGCAGCTGAACATCACTGTTTCTCGTTGATGTTTTTTGAATGCTTACGCTGTCTAAACTAAAGATACGCGTTCCAATATCACCATTCAAATCAACGCCTACTTGATTAAGCTCATTTAATTCTTCTGTGAACTTAATTGCCAGTGTATCCAGGTTCTCTTTGACTTCGGTAAGCGTCGTGTCTGAGGCTAATAATCCGGAGATTTTACCAGAAGGTAACTGAACCTGGATCGCGCCTTGCCCATCTGAATTACCAAGAAATATCTTGTTTTTTCCATCTACATTCTTAACTGAAAATTCCTTGATTTCGAATTGAGAAAGAAGTGGCTGACCTTGCCCAAATGTCCCAGACAGAATTTCAATTTCGCCCCCTGCTTTGTATTGGACTTTAATATCAACAAATTCACTAAGCTTTGAGACCAGCGCATCGCGTTGATCTAATAAATCATTTCGCGCACTATTTGGACTGCTGTTTCCCAGAACTTCTTTCTGGATTTCAGATAACTGTCTTATGATCAGATTTGCGTCGCTTACACTTTCTTCGATGCTCCCGCTTATTAATTCTCGCAAGTCATTTATCCCGACCGCGACGTTGCGCATGGAAGAGGCAACACTTTTAGCTGTGTCAAGAGCGCTTGTCCTGCTAATCAAATTTGATGGATCCAATGCAACATCATTCAATGCCTGAAAAAATTCATTTAACCTTTGTGAAACACTCCCTTCAGCGGGTCGCACGACATTCTCTAATCGATCCAGTATTTCTGTCTTCGATTTTGAGTAATTGAATCCTGATTTGGCATCATGCAGTTGCATTTCTATGTATTGATCAAATGCCCTTACAATCCCATCAATTTTTACCCCAAAACTGATGTTATCAGACATTTGCAAAACATCAGCTGAACCAGATTTCACTTCACTGATCTGAATTTCACGTCTGGCATAAGCTTCATTTCCTACGTTTGCGATATTTTGGCCAGTAGTAGCCAAGCCTTCTTTGTAGGTTTTTAGCCCTGATTTTGCTATGTTGTATATATCACTCATGTCTTATCAGGCTTATACTGCGACATTTGTTGGATGATCGCTTTCGCAATACCTATATCGACCGATTTGCTTGAATTGTTAGCTAACTCGCGATCAAACATCTCAACAAAATTGTCATCTGCATTTGTATCAAACAAACCGTCACTTAATTTGCTATCGCGAGCCTGCTGCAGTAAATTTTCAATGAAAATTGCTTCGAATTGATCTGCAACTTCACTCAATGCAGCACTATCGGCGGATGGATCGTCCAAAGTAGGATAATCTTTCTCAATTTGTCTAAAACTCAATGCCTGAATATTACCGGGAAGAACTGTCACAATATCCCCCTAAATCACAATTAGTTCAGCATTTAAGGCTCCAGCTTCTCTCAAAGCCTCCAAAATGGCCACAAGATCTGAAGGTGTTGCTCCGACAGCATTAATTGCATCCACCAATTCATTCAGTGAGACACCAGCATCAAAAAGAAATGCTTTAGCAGTTTCTTCTTCGACCGTAATTTCAGTATCCGGAACGGCTTGAGCTCCAGCATTCGCTTGGGCACCTTCGCCAATGGCGACGGCATCCCCACCCTGAACATTCACATCTTCGTTGACCTTTACAGACAATGTTCCATGAGACACCGCAGCCGGTGTGACCTTGACGTTACCACTGATTACAAGTGTCCCCGTTCTGGAATTCACTATAATTTTTGCTGGAGGTTCACTCCTCACGACTTCTAAGTTTTCTAACACTGATACAAACCCTACTTTTAGAGTGGGGTCTTGAGGAGCAACCACCCGAATACTGTTTGTATCTAGGGAAATTGCAGTTCCCTCTCCAAAAGTTTCATTAATTGCTGTGGTAATATTGTTCGCAGTAGTGAAGTCACCGCGGTGCAAATTCAAAATTACGAAATCTGCATCTAAAAATTCAGTTGGAACGAGTCGTTCAACAGATGCACCCTTGGGTATTCTGCCTACGGTAGGAATATTTACGGTAAGCGAGGAATTGTCTGCTCCTTCAACACCTAGGCCACCCACCACCACATTCCCTTGAGCAATAGCATATGTTTCGCCATCTGCCCCTAGTAGTGGGGACATCAAAAGTGTCCCACCTTTAAGAGACGCTGCGCCTCCAACTGTTGACACGGTGACGTCTATCGTTTGGCCCGGTTTTGTAAATGGCGGCAAGTCTGCAGTGATCATTACAGCCGCGGCATTATCGCCATTGAAACCACCTAGGTCAGCGGTAACACCAAAGCGCGAAACAAGAGACTGCATCGACTGAAGAGTTATCCCGGTATTTCCATCACCGGTGCCTGCAAGCCCAACAACCACGCCATAACCGACGAGTTGATTGCTTCGGACCCCAGCAAGCGAAGTCAAATCCTTTATGCGATCTGCGTAAGCGCTAGAGCCAATTGCTGCCAGAAATACTATTGAAAGAAGCCTTAACAAAAACATGCATTTTTACCTTAAATTGGTGAGATTGTCTCTAACATTTTTGTGTACCAACCTTTCTTACCCGAACGAGCAACATCGCCGGCACCAATGTAATTGATATCTGCGTTAGCAATTCGGTCAGATTGCACAACATTGTCAGCAGAAATATCTCGCGGGCGGACAATTCCTGATACACGGATATATTCATCACCATTGTTCAGGGTCAGCTTTTTCTGACCCATAATTTCTAAATTGCCATTGTCAAAAACTCTGACAACGTGGACAGATACGGAACCTGTTAATGAGTTCGATTGCGCCGTAGATCCTGATCCCGTGAACGTATTTTCACCACTACTAGTGAACAAATCTGCACCTGGTATCATATTATCCACAACGGGTGGTAAGGTTATTGAATTTGCACTAGAGCGAGACGAGGCCGCGTTTTGAGATTTTGTAGCTTGAAAGCTCTCAGTGAAGGCAACTGTTATTATATCGCCCACCTGGTTTGCTCGGCCTTCCATTGCGAATAGACTACCTTTATTCGGCTTATATATGCTACCAAACCCGGGCCTCTCTTCAGGTAACTCTTCCGGTGTATAAATTGGCGCGTAATCAATTGATCTGCGATCTTCAATGTAAGTACCGCAACCACTCAACAGAAAAGTTGAAAGAAATAGAAATCTACTCAGCATATCAACCTACAAATTCCGTGAGATAAATTGCATCATTTCATCAACTGCGGTGATGGATTTAGAACTCACTTCGTAAGCCCTTTGAGTTTCGATCATGTCCACAAGTTGTTGCACAACATTAACGTTAGAACTTTCAACGTAACCTTGTAAGACTTTGCCAAAACCGCCGTCGAGTGGAGCACCTTCCTGCGCCACGCCACTTTCGGCAGACTCTACAAAGAAATTCTCACCAACTGGTGTTAAACCTCGTGGGTTACTGAAATTGGCAAGAGACACTTGTCCCACTTCCTGTCCAATATCATTACCCGGCGTTGTAACACTTACTATCCCTGAACTGGAGATATTAATG
>Ga0255780_10002576_pt1 | contig 16213 bp, 14 predicted proteins | sample 071ome_32_FD_179978 | JGI IMG/M metagenome (GOLD analysis project Ga0255780, IMG submission 179978) | Coastal salt marsh microbial communities from the Groves Creek Marsh, Skidaway Island, Georgia - 071405AT metaG (version 2) | ecosystem: Environmental > Aquatic > Marine > Intertidal zone >... | reverse complement strand
TAAAACAAGTGATTTCTAAGGTCTTCAATCTCTGTTTCAAGTTTAGAGATTTGTTTTTTAGCCTTTTTGAGCTTGTCAATCTTTTGCTTGGCTAAACCGTCAATCACGTTATGACTGATTTTATTAGCTCTAGACATTACATCAGCTACATTCTCAGAACTCTCCTTGATAATCCCTTGAACGGTTTTACTCTCTGATTTTCTAAGGACCTTAGGGTTTAATTTTTCTGCTTGTTTCCTTTTGTGGCTAACGTAGTTTCTAATAAGTAATGCTGCTGTTACCATAAGTAAAATAACGATTGAAACTCCTTTTCCTAGGTAGATGAGGTAGGTTAAGATTCCTGCAAAAACAAAGGCGATAAAAGCGGTAAAGAACCATCCGCCGATAACATTGATTACACCAGCTACGCGATAAACTGCTGATTCTCTTCCCCATGCTTTATCTGCAAGTGAAGTACCCATAGCAACCATAAATGTAACGTATGTAGTTGATAGGGGTAATTTCATTGAAGTTGCAATAGAAATTAAGATACCTGCAACGGTTAAGTTAATTGAGGCTCTGATTAAATCGAATGCAGGAAGCTCCTTGGCTTTGTCTGACGAAATATTCAGAATTGGAACCTTAAAGCTGTTTTCAATTCTGTTTTTTGCAGATTGAGGTAGTAGGTACCCAACCGCTGAAGATAGCGAGGTTCCACCTCTAACGATAAGCTTAGATAATAAGTTGGGTTCAAATCGCTCAGAACCTTCTGATTGCCTTGACAGGTTGATCTCTGTTTCGGTTACTGATTTTGCTTTCTGAGATAACCAAAGAGTAGCTACCATGATTCCTCCAGCTAAAAGAAGTAATAACGGTTCAGCAGGTACTTTCTTTGATAAAACCCCCATGCTGAATTCTGAAGCTGGCACTCCTGAGGCCGACCATGCTTCGAAAGAATGGTAAGCGGCCATAGGAACTCCGATAAAGTTTACAAGGTCATTTCCTGAGAATGCTAAAGCCAACCCAAATGTTCCTACACCAATAACTACTATCAGGATGTTTTTCTTAAATACTCGGTCTACGATAAATGAAAGTAGTGCCCAGAACAGAAACATTCCACCGATTACAAGAGTACTGTTGGTTTTTAAGATTTCAGAGATATCATTGTAGTAAGGAGTACCTTTTAATCCTTTGTAGAAAATGAAATATCCGATGCTGGTTAAACAAACTGCAGCGAATAAGAATCCGAAACTCTTAATTTTCTTTTCATATTGAAAGGTGAATACTAGCCTTGATATCCACTGAACAAGCGCACCGATGGTAAATGAAATGACCACCGAAAGCAATATTCCAGAGATGATCGATATGGCCTTTTCATTATTGATGTACTTAACGATATCGCCTAGTCCCTGGGTGTCGTCCATTCCAATTTTGATTAACGACATTACTACCGCAGCTCCTAGCAAGTTAAATACGATAGATACGGTAGTAGAAGTTGGCATACCGATCGTATTGAAGAAATCAAGAAGCAAGATGTCTCCAATCATTACCGCGAGAAAGATGAACATGATTTCGTCGAAATAGAATTCTCCTGGGTTGAAGATACCTTTTCGAGCAACCTCCATCATACCGCTAGAAAAAACGGCTCCGATGAAGATCCCAAGGCTTGCAATAATCAGAATTTTCTTGAACGAGATCGCCTTTGATCCAATTGCTGAGTTCAGAAAGTTTACGGCATCATTACTTACACCTACAATTAGATCTACGATAGCTAAAACTGCTAAGGCCGCAATGATTAAAGTGAAAATTGTATTCATAAAGGTTGTTTAAATGTTTCTAACACTGTGTTTTTATTACTCCCTTCTAGAAGTGAAGCTCAAAACCAGTTCGTACTACAATCTTATTTGGATTATTATCAATAGTTGCTTTAGTTATATCTGCTTGAAACTTCAATTTGTGTCCAACAACATACCTTGAAAGTCCTAAAGTAATCTCTTTAGGGTTAGAATTACCGGTAATTTGATCGTATTTGATCTCAGAGTATCGAAGTGCTAGCTCTAAGTTGTTCTTGAACAGATATCCCATTTGTGTGTTTAATGCTTTTCCTACAAGAACAACATCTCCTGTACTTGTGCCATCACTATTTGTTGCTACTGGGGCTGCAGCGTCTCTCCGCGTCATTTCTGTTAATAGAGACCAGCCTTTGTATTTTGCAACAACATCTACGAAATGAGTAGTAATATCGGTTTGAAAAAGACCGGTATCATTGTACATATAATCACCCATACCAGAACGCGTTTTAACCGCATCTGCATTAAAGTTGTAGGTGTAGGCCAGCATTAATTTAAATTGCTGCTCACGTTCTAGATCTGCCTCAACATAGTCTCCTTTTTTCTTGAACTCTCCGAAAGGCAGTGCTTCCATTCTCATAGTGTACTGAAGGCCACCTTGATTGCCCTTGGTAACATTTCTACCTTCTCCCTGAGACAGGGCAAATTTTTCCTTAGTGATGAAATTATTTCCCCATGAACTCTTATGACGAATCTGAAAACCTAGATCACGGTCAATGTTAAATCTACTATTTAAGATAGAGCGATCGATAAATTGGAGGTTTGCAGAAGAAACTACACGCTCTACGTTACCAGGAAGCTTAGTCTGACCTGCCCACAATTCCCAATTTTTTGCGAAAGACCACATGATTACAGCATCGAGAATTTGATTTGGAGCATTATTGGTGAAACTATTGATACCACCTAAATCTCTATTTGAAAGCCCTAGCTCAATCTTATATTTAAGTTTTGGACTGTAGGCCCACCCATCAAACTTTAGACGAGCACGCCTAACAATAAAGTTGTACTCCGCATTTCCGTACTCATTATTATCGTAGTTCCATGTGCTATTGAATCTAGACTGTATACGAGCAGACACTTTAGTGCTGAAAGTGCTGTCTGCAGCGGTATAATTAATGAGGCCTTTTCCGAAAGACGGGGTAGTCATTGCATTGTCCTGTGCAAAGGAAATTTGAGTGGTTAGAAATAATACTAAACCGAAGGTCTGAAATAGTTTGTTCATTCTCACGTTAAATTTGTGCAAAGAACCTACTATCGTTTTAAAACAATGTTAATTGGGGAATAACCTTATGTTATGTAATTGTTAAGCCTTTATTCTATACGATCTATAAATAACTCTAAGTCAGTAGATTACCATTTTCGTCCCATTCTGCCTTGTCATTTCGGCGACTGACATCAAGGAATTTCGGCATCCAACTTTCGTCATAGGACATGCCGTGTTTTTGAAGTACATGATCGGGTACTCCATTCCAAACATTGGGTTGGTTTCCTTGGTATCCTAAGTCTTTGATGCCCACTTCTGAGGTGTAATAGCCGGTCAGTGTGAGATTGCGCATCAAATTGAAGAAAGAGGCTTGCTCTTTTAATTCTTCGGACACTTCGTTCGGGTATGCAATGGGCTCTAGAAGAGCATGCTGATTGGGCTCTTCAAGACTTAAAAAATCACTACCAAAAGCTTCAGTTGCGCGCTGATTCAGAACGGATAGGCCATTTCTCAATGGCTCTTGAAAGGGCGGATAATCTTTGGCCATAAACTCAATAAGCTCTGGGACTTCAGCTTTTTCAATATCTCCGATTTCGTTGGCAGGCAGTATAAGGTGTGCTAATCTTGTGATAAGGGCAAACTCTGCTGAGGTAAAGAACTGTTGAGCCAGAAGATTGTTGTCGTGAGCGGTTTCATCGGCAGTTCTTCCGTACTTGTATTTCCAGAGGCTTTTCTCAACTTCTTCTGGGTTAGACCAATCACAGCCTGAAAGAAGTAGTCCTGAGGCGATCGATCCTGCTGCTAAATATTTTAAACTTTCTCTGCGATTCATAATTAGAAGTTTTGCTGTTTGAATTGATCGACGATATAATCCGATGTTCTCCACGAAAGGGCCAAGATGGTCCAGGTCGGGTTTTTATCTGCCTGAGAGACAAAAGGCCCGGCATCGACAACGAATACGTTATCGACATCATGTAAACGTTCGAACTCGTTCACTACTGATTGTTTGAGGTCACTTCCCATACGAGTGGTACCTACTTCGTGAATGATTCGTCCCGGTTTATGAAGCCCATAATCACTTTCTTTTCCGGGCTTATCGCCAAGAGGGATACCTCCCATATTGACTATAATTTCCTCGAAAGTGTCGTGCATGTGTCGTGCTTGCTTGCGCTCCTCGTCACTCCATTTATAGTGGAAACGCAGCACAGGAATTCCCCATTGATCGACTTTTTCTGGATCGATCTCACAGTAGTTTTCTTTGCGAGCGATCGATTCTCCTCTACCAGACATACCAACCATTGATCCGTAGTACTTGCGAATGTCTTTTCGTAAGTGATCTCCGTACCCACCGACGCGTTCCCCAAAGAAACGGTTGAGATCATTTGGGTTGAATCCGAAGCCATAGCTAGGCATGCCAAGACCTCCCCACACTTCAATGTGATAGCCTCTAGCGAAATCAAGGTTTTTATTATCTAGCCACCAAGGTGAGTAGAGGTGCATACCACCCACTCCGTCTTCGTTGTAGATTTCACGATCCATCAGTGCAGGAACAAATCCCATTCGATCAGCTCCTGTTGAGTCGTGTAGGTATTTTCCAATGAGGCCACTACTGTTACCTAGGCCGTCGGGATGTACCGCGCTTTTTGAATTGAGCAGAATGCGCGCTGAGCTACATGCTGAAGCTGCTAGTACGACTACCTTACCTTTAAGCTCATAGTCTTTTCCGCTAGCCTTGTCAATATAGCTTACTCCGGTTGCCCGACCATTACCGTCGGTTAATACCTCGCGAACCATTGCTCCCGTATAAAGATCAATTTGTCCTCCGTTTTTCTGAGCAGGAAAGATTAGACAAGACCCCGCTGAGAAATCGGCATATACCTGGCAAGAGCGATTGCACTGATTGCAATAGAAACAAACACCTCGCTCGTCATTAATTCGTTTGGTAACAATAGACAGTCTTGAAGGCATTACTTTAACCCCAGCCATTTCGGCACCTTTCTTATAGTATAATTCGTGCAGTCTAGGTTTTGGAGCAGGTAGAAAGAAACCATCTGGCTCATTGTAAATACCTTCTTTGCTTCCAAAAATTCCGATGAGTTTGTCCACCTTATCGTAATAAGGCTTCACATCCTCATAGCCAATCGGCCAATCTTCACCGATGCCATCTCGTGATTTGGATTTGAAATCTAGCGGACCGAAGCGAAGCGAAATTCGCCCCCAGTGATTGGTACGACCTCCTAGCATTCTTGCCCTAAACCAGTCAAACTGCGTGCCGTCTACGTTAGTGTATGGTTCGCCTTCAATGTCCCATCCTCCGTAAAGTGCATCGAAATCTCCAAAGGCACGATGTATACTTGACCCACGTCTGGGCGATTCATAAGGCCACTTGAGTTGAGTTTGTTGTTCGGGGTTTGCAGGATCAAAATGATCTCCGGCTTCAACGACGGCTACTTTAAGGCCAGCCTCAGATAATACTTTGGTGGCCATACCACCGCCAGCACCCGAACCGACAATAATTACATCGTAAACTTTCTTTGAAGAAATGATTTCCATAGGCTAGATATTCTGTCTTTCAATGTAGTACACTTTTCGATGAGATGAAACCACTTTTCATTTTTGTTTAACTTTTTTATATTTAATACGATAAAACCAATAGTTAAACAAAATGCTTAATAGTTGTCCTAAATGTGAATCGAAGGACATTACAAAGGCAGGAATTATCGATGATCGTCAGCGATATAAATGCAAAGAATGTAATTATCATTTCACAGTCGCTAAATCTGGAAAGTCTACAGACGTTCAAATCGTAAAACGAGCACTTCAATTATACTTAGAAGGTTTGAGTTATCGTGAGATAGAGTCGCTTCTAGAGGTTTCTCATGTTAGTGTTATGAATTGGGTAAAGAAGTATAAAATACAACGTCCAGACGATTCTAATCACGATATTGAGCGTCATGTATTATTGCATGACGATGTAGTTAAACTTGTAAAAAACCAAACCTTTTTGCACGATACAAACGTGCTTATCTCGAGAGTAAATGGACATTATATGGTGCTAACATTTGGACCGCAGACGAAAAATATTGTTTAATTATTTTTCAAATCAATGTTATATATCTTTACTTCTATTTGTTAAACATAATATTGCCTTATGCCTGGGTAACCACCAAGCATTTTAATGGCGATTCCTTTCTTTTTTTGATTCTATCAAGGATCCTCCTATATTCTATCAAATTATAGCTTATGAGTACTTCATATAATGCGAAGAGATATTGGAAAGAGAACCTTCGTTATGTAACGATTCTGTTGTCGATCTGGTTTTCAGTTTCTTTTTTAGCAGGTATTGTGTTTAAAGATTTTCTCGATCAATACAGTATTGCTGGGTTCCCGCTAGGTTTTTGGTTTGCTCAACAAGGCGCGATATATATTTTCGTGGCACTTATCTTCATCTATGTTAGACTGATGAATAAGCTAGACAAGAAGTATAATTACGATAAAGACTAGTGGAGATGACGGTACAGATTTGGACTTATATTATTGTTGCGCTCACATTTGCACTGTATATCGGTATCGCCATTTGGTCTAGAGCGGGATCTACTAAAGAATTCTACGTTGCGGGAGGAGGAGTTTCGCCTTTAGCTAATGGGACGGCAACTGCCGCTGATTGGATGTCTGCAGCCTCTTTCATATCGATGGCAGGGCTTATATCATTTATGGGTTACGATGGCTCTGTTTACCTTATGGGCTGGACAGGCGGATACGTCCTTCTCGCCTTACTTCTCGCCCCATACCTCAGAAAATTCGGAAAATTCACTGTTCCCGATTTCATTGGAGAACGTTACTATTCTAAAACAGCACGCTTAGTCGCGGTATTCTGCGCATTATTAGTTTCTTTCACCTATGTGGCAGGCCAGATGCGCGGGGTGGGTGTGGTTTTTTCTAGATTTCTAGAAGTAGATATTACCATGGGTGTAATTATCGGTATGATCATCGTATTGTTCTATGCTGTTCTCGGAGGAATGAAGGGAATTACCTACACGCAGGTAGCGCAATATTGCGTGTTGATTTTCGCCTTTATGGTTCCTGCAATTTTTATCTCTCTTCAGATGACAGGAAATCCTATTCCGCAATTAGGTATGGGAGGTAAAGGCGCTGACGGTATGTATCTCCTTGAAAAATTAAATGGACTATCGACAGAATTAGGTTTCGCTGAGTATACGAGCGGGTCTAAATCTAAGATGGATATTTTCGCAATTACCGCGGCCCTAATGTTTGGTACCGCTGGCTTACCTCACGTTATTGTTCGTTTCTTCACAGTTAAAAAGGTAAAAGATGCGCGTAAGTCAGCGGGTCTAGCTTTATTACTTATCGCTATTCTTTACACTGCCGCTCCTGCTGTAGCGGTTTTTGCCCGCCTTAATCTGATACACACGGTAAGTGGACAACCTTACGCCCAAATGCCAGATTGGTTTTCTAATTGGGAAACTACAGGTCTTTTAGGTTTTAATGATAAAAATGGGGATGGTTTAATTCAGTATTCCGCAGATGCTATGATCAACGAATTGACGGTTGATCGAGACATCATGGTACTAGCGAATCCTGAAATTGCTAATCTGCCTGCTTGGGTTATTGCACTAGTAGCAGCTGGAGGCCTAGCTGCAGCGCTATCGACAGCTGCGGGCCTTCTGCTCGTTATCTCATCTTCGGTTTCTCACGATTTAGTTAAGAGTGTATTCAAGCCAGATATTTCAGATAAGCAAGAACTAGTGGTTGCACGACTTGCAGCAGTTGGTGCTGTGGTTGTTGCCGGGTATTTCGGGATCAATCCGCCTGGTTTCGTAGCTGCAGTGGTAGCATTAGCCTTTGGTCTCGGAGCGGCCTCTTTCTTCCCTGCTATTATTTTGGGAATTTTCTATAAGAAGATGAATAAGGAAGGAGCGATTACTGGTATGGTTGTCGGTATTTTGTTGATGCTTTTCTACATGCTCAAATTCAAATTTGGAATTTTTGATGGAGGTAAGTCTGCCGTTGCAGGTTTATCTAAAGATTGGTGGTTTAGGATCTCTCCAGAAGGCTTTGGTTTCATTGCCATGCTAGTCAATTTTGCAGTCTCACTCACCATCAATGCCTTTACCCCTGAACCCTCTGAAGAGGTTCAAAAAATCGTTGAAACGATTCGAATTCCGAGTGGCGCAGGTGAGGCAACCCATTAAAATTAATTAACTTAAAGGGCCCGAATAATTTCAACCGATTATTCGGGCCTTAATACTTCTACCAATGAGTAATTATCACATTAAAAATCTTGAAGAATACTTTCAGATTTACCGAAAATCTGTGCGTAATCCTGAATTGTTTTGGGAAGAAATAGCTGAAGAACATTTTGTTTGGCGCAAGCGATGGAGCAATGTATTGTCTTGGGACTTCGAAAAGCCCGAAGTAAAGTGGTTTGAAGGAGCGCAATTGAATATCACTGAAAATTGTATTGACCGTCACCTTAGTAAGTTCGCTGATAAAACCGCAATTTTATTTGAGCCTAACAGTGTTGATGAACCGGCTCAGCACATCACTTACAAGCAGTTGTATGCGCATGTGAATAAAATGTCAAATGTGCTCAAATCACAAGGGGTTAAAAAGGGTGATCGAGTTTGTATCTATTTACCCATGATACCAGAACTTGCTTATACCGTACTTGCCTGTGCTAGAATTGGAGCGATCCACTCGGTAGTTTTTGCAGGGTTTTCATCAACGGCTTTAGCCACCCGTATTAATGACTGTGACGCTTCTGTAGTTGTAACTTCTGACGGTTCTTATCGAGGGGCCAAGTCCCTCGATTTAAAATCGATTGTGGATGAAGCGTTGAATGATTGTCCTGGGGTAAATTCGGTCTTGGTAGCTGAACGCACCGGTGGCAAAATGAACTTAGTTGAAGGGCGTGATCACTTACTTGCTCCACTTATGAAGGGAGCTAGTGAGGAGTGTGCAGTAGAGGTAATGGATGCCGAAGACCCTCTTTTTATTCTTTATACCTCAGGCTCTACAGGCAAACCTAAAGGGATGGTGCACACTTGTGCCGGATACATGGTTTATACCGCCTACACCTTTAAAAACATCTTTCAGTATCGCGAAAACGACGTGTATTGGTGTACTGCGGATATCGGATGGATCACCGGACACTCATACATCCTATACGGCCCACTTGCTAACGGAGCGACTACAGTGATGTTTGAAGGAGTGCCTTCATACCCTGATTATGGTCGTTTCTGGGAAGTCGTAGAGAAGCACAAAATCACCCAGTTTTATACTGCTCCGACAGCTATTCGGGCCCTTGCCAAAGAGCCCTTGGAGCTCGTTGAGAAATACGATCTCTCATCGCTTAAAGTGTTAGGATCTGTTGGGGAGCCCATCAACGAAGAGGCGTGGCATTGGTATAATAATAATGTAGGCAAGAAAGAAAGCCCTATTGCCGATACTTGGTGGCAAACCGAAACAGGAGGAATCATGATTTCACCGATCCCTTATTCAACCCCTACCAAGCCGACCTTTGCAACCCTACCTTTCATAGGAGTTCAGCCTGCACTTATGGATGAAGCCGGAAAAGAATTGAAAGGCAATCAAGTTGAAGGCCGACTGTGTATTAAGTTTCCATGGCCTTCTATTGCTCGCACCATTTGGGGTAATCACGAGCGTTATCGAGAAACCTATTTTTCTGCCTATAAAAACATGTATTTTACCGGAGATGGAGCTTCTCGAGATGCAGTCGGATACTATCGAATCACCGGTCGAGTCGATGATGTAATCATTGTTTCAGGTCACAACTTAGGAACAGCTCCTATTGAAGATGCCATTAATGAGCATCAAGGAGTAGCAGAATCAGCCATTGTCGGATTCCCTCATGACATCAAAGGAAATGCATTATTCGGATACGTCATCTTAAAAGACGAGGCAGGTAGTAGAGATCAAGACGAGTTACGCGTTGAAATCAATCGCTTAATCTCAGAAAAGATAGGCCCGATAGCGAAACTCGATAAAATCGTCTTCGTACCAGGTCTACCCAAAACACGATCAGGTAAAATTATGAGACGAATTCTCAGAAAAATCGCTTCGAACGATGTTTCGAATCTAGGTGATATATCGACACTATTGAACCCTGATGTCGTCGAACAGATTAAGAAGATCGTTGGAGTCTAAATACAAAAAAAGACCGCCCTTTCAAGGGCGGTTTTGGTTTTTAAAAGTGGTGTAGCGGCTACCTAAGCGTCTGAGAATCAAAAGTATTATTTTTTCTTTGGACGATCTATTCCTATATTGCTTTCCCTTAAAATTTTAGGTATGCTTAAATCTAAGAAAGTAACGAATGAATCTTCTCCGATTATTTTGTCGGCACCATCTGTTATTGATGGGCAGTTTAAAACCAATCGAGGCTTAAGAATTGAATGTCAGTATTTCGGAGCAGTGGTTTCTTCTGAAAAGATTTATGTCTCATCTGAGGCTAAAGTAGTTGGAGACTTGATCTGCAACGGGCTAACCGTTGACGGTGAGATTAAAGGGGATGTTTATTGTACGGGTAAAGTATTACTGAACGAGGGTGCTAAAGTTACCGGTAATATCTATGCTAAGCTTTTTGAAAATCAGTCGAATGAGCATCTCAATTGTACGATTCGTATCCCTAGCCCAACAGCGGTTCATAGAGCGTTAGAACGACTCGAAAGTATTGATTTAGAGGTGCCGATGACCGGTACAAACTTGCTTAATGAAATCTCGCTCTATTTTACAAGTAAAGCACAGCCTGAAGGTTCAGAAGGAGGGTTACGTGTAGTAGACGAAGAACCTAATCTTCGTTCTTCTGGATCGGATTCTTAAACGCCCACCACGAATACCCTACCGAATAGATGGTTAGTAGAAGGGTAGTTCCTAATACAATATAAACCGAAGCCGACTCTACGATTAAGAGTGCTATCGCCATAAATATTCCGCCAATCATCCATACGGGGGCACTTGCCTTGTGTGTTCTTGTCCAAACTTCTTCACTCTCGAGGGTCCATGGAGTGCGAATACCAATAAAGTAGTTGGGCTTAAGCTTCGTAAAGTACCAGCCAAGCCCAGCGAACAGTAAACCAACCAAGCTAATAATACCAAAGGGGCTAGACATTTCAGCCTGTTTTGTGGAATAAAGAATAAATAAAGCTAGTGCAGACATAAATAGGTGCATTACTAGTCTAAGACCTGCTAATTGACTCTCGCTTATCTTCTTCTTAGGATCAATCTTAGGAGCGTATTTCAAGATAAAATAGAGCGGTAGATTCAACATCAATAACAAGCCTACCAATTCATTCTTACTCCCATAACGATCGATTTGACCTTTAGCATTCCAGTGCATAGGGACTTCTTCGGGCAGTTCAGCCCAAATTGCTAGAAGATAAGCAACAGGAATAATGATGATTATTAGGATGAATAGTTCGGTGTATTTCGAAGTATTTTTCATAGAGTTATTTCTTTTGCCATCCGCCGATGATTGCTCCGGCGATTACGAATATAATCAAGTTCACACCCCCATCTAACCAAGCCAAGGCATAGGGTCGTAGAGAAAATAAATTCCATGTCATAAGCCCCAAGATATAAATTGGGAAGCCAATAATCAAAGCCGTTATTGCTCCATCCTTAGCCGATACAATTTTCATTCTACCATAGACATAACTAAGCATATAGGTAAGGGTAGTCGCGCTTAGGATACTCACCAAATAAGCTACAGGATGGGCAGTATCTTCTAAGGTTAGGTTGTTTAATGAGAGGTAGGCATCTACAAATAGGCCATACCAAATAGCTGGGATGAGTTGGGCAATAAATACGACAAGCCAAACCGCTTTGTGGTTAGTTTTCATGGTCGGGTATTAAGGTTATTGTCTAAGGTGCCAAATAATTTAAATGGTGTCACCGAGGACGACATCTTCGTTTTTAAGTGTGTATTTCAAAGATAGTTTTACAAGCTCGTTTAGATTCAGTCCGTATCGAATGGCTAATCTAGAGATAGATTTATGAGTATCACTTGAAACGCGAACATTGAAACTTCCTTTATAAGATTTTTCAGGAGTCTTATTAAAAGACTTACATGTATCGAGATAATCCAATACAGCCATTTGAAAGTTTTGTTCCAAATCTTTGACGTTATCTGCCTCGAATGTTACTAGATCTTGAATGCCCTCAATTTTGCCATAAAATACTTTGTCAGAATTGCTAAAATGAACACTCCCTAAATACTGTTTGTATGATAGATAGTCTTTCATAATTCTAGTTTATTGATGATCTGAATAAGTACATACCGCTTGACAATATTCGAGGGGTGTGGTTTGTGAAGGTTGATGATTTCTCCATTTTGATTTATAAATTTCACTCTCGAACCACTCGAAGCACCTTTATTTTTTATCTCGTTAAAACCCAGCCCAGAGAGAACACTTTTTAGCTCATTCCAGGTCAAGTCTGACGGAATAGTTAAAAATCGAGATAATAATTTTTGTTTTTTAGTCACAGCTCAAGATTACACTCTTCCACTGCAACTAGAATTCAGTTACAAAAATAAATAATTTGACTAAAAATCAAACTTGATCCCCTGCGCTAGTGGTAAATCAGACGAGAAGTTGATGGTGTTAGTCTGACGGCGCATGTATACCTTCCATGCATCTGAGCCACTTTCACGGCCACCTCCAGTTTCTTTTTCGCCGCCGAAGGCACCACCAATCTCAGCACCTGAAGTACCTATATTGACGTTTGCTATACCGCAGTCGCTTCCCCAGTGAGATAAGAAGGTTTCTGTTTCTTGAAGATTATTTGAAATGATTGAAGATGACAATCCTTGACGCACCTCGTTTTGTATTTCAATGGCGTTTTCGATGCTTCCAGAGTAGCGGATGAGATATAGAATAGGGGCGAAAGTCTCATTCTGAACGATGTCTACCGAGTGATCGATTTCGAAGATTGCGGGTTTCACATAGCATCCGCTTTCAAATCCGTTGCCTTCTAGTTTTCCACCTTCGATGAGCGCTTTACCTCCCTGTTCTTGAGCCGCCGAAAGTGCATTTAAGTACTGATCAACAGCATCGGTATCAATCAGTGGCCCCATATGGTTGTTGCCATCTAAAGGGTCTCCGATTCTAACCTGGCTGTAAGCCTTGACTAGGCGCTCTTTAACGGTATTGTATAGGTCTTCGTGAACGATGAGTCTACGAGTTGAGGTGCAACGTTGTCCGCAGGTTCCGATAGCTCCAAATACGGCCGCTCTCAAGGCAATGTCTAGATTTGCATCTGGCGTAATGATTACTGCGTTGTTACCTCCTAATTCCAATAATGATTTTCCTAATCTAGCAGCGACTTTGGCGGCTACATCTTTACCCATTCGGGTTGATCCGGTGGCAGAAACTAATGCAATTCGATGATCTTCTGACATCCATTTTCCGACCAAAGCATCGCCGTTAACAAGACATGAGATGCCCTCGGGTAAGTCATTTTCTTTAAGTACACTTGCAATTAATTTTTGGCAGGCAACCCCACATAATGGAGCCTTTTCACTGGGTTTCCAGATACAAACATCGCCACATATCCAGGCCAGGGCGGTATTCCAACTCCAGACGGCAACGGGAAAGTTAAAGGCGGAGATAATGCCTACTAAACCCAGCGGATGATACTGCTCATACATTCGATGCCCAGGGCGTTCTGAGTGCATTGTTAGGCCGTGGAGTTGTCTTGAAAGCCCTACGGCGAATTCACAGATATCGATCATCTCTTGAACCTCTCCTAGTCCTTCTTGGAGTGATTTCCCCATCTCTAGAGAAACCAGTTGCCCTAAAGCTTCTTTGTTTTCTCTTAGTTTATCTCCAAACTGTCTTACGATTTCTCCTCTTTTGGGAGCAGGAACTTTGCGCCATACTTGAAATGCTGATTCTGCAGTTTCAATAACCTTTTCGAAATCAGTAACTGTTGTGGTTGTGACCTCAGCAAGAAAAGAGCCATCAATGGGGGTGTGAGAAGTGATGGTATTTCCGCTGCCGAACCATTCTGAACCGGTGCTTACGCCGCTTTCTTTTGGGTTGATATCAAGAGATTGAAGGAGTTTCGTATGAGACATTTTTATGATTTTAGGTTCTTGATGTTTGTGTAGTAAAAGTGCTTTCGAAGATTTTATCGGCGTTACCAGACTCAAAACCGTCCCGACGCATGTGTCGTTTTATTTCGGCAAACGGTAAATGCGCAAACTCAGGAAGCGGTAGTCTTTCTGCGAATTCTACATAACTACCTGAAATTATCGCTTGATCTCCGCCTGCAAATTTAGCCTCTACTTTTTCGGCAACAGAACTGCTTTGTCGTAGAAGGCCATCGGGGCTAACTTTAATTTCTCCGCCCGCGTTATTTAAAGTGATATCAATAGATTTTAAGAAGTCATTGAATTGCTCCAGCGTACGATGTTCGCCATCTAATTGATGCACACTAATGGTATAGTGATTTAAATAGTAGCGGTTGTAAATTACCCATGCAGCGTATTCACTTTCTTCAAGTAGCGCCTTGTAATCTTCAAGGGTCGGCAGCTCCCAAAGAGGCTTGTTAAAAAACTCAGTTACTTCATCTACATTATTTAAATCAATCGAATCTACAGGGTCTGTAGTTAGGGTGTCGGTATATTTTTTAATGATTTGTTGCGTTTTTTCTGAAAGATCTTTAACGCGTAGTTCACTGATAAACACTCTCGGCAATTCGTCATCTGGCGGAGCATACCAATGCGCATCGAGTTTCTTTTTTTCAAAAAAGAAGTAGTCACGCTTTTCATAGCCGTGAGCAAGGAAAATCTTCTCAAAAGAGGTAATCCCAAGATTTTTAACTCCCATTGTTCGAAACGCGATGTGGTCGTTGAGAATTTGAGATTGTCCTGCAACGATACCATGAGAAACCATGGCATCAGTTATTTTCTGTACCTCAGGTACTCGGTCTCTGTATACAGCAAAGACCCCTTGTAGAATCTTTGAAATGGCAGAATTATTAGACAAATGCATACCTTAAAATTACGAATTGTAAAGCTTGCCCGATGGGGTTTCTAAGAAGGTTTTGTAGTCGATATCTTCTTGCTTGATAAATCCTTTTTGCGGGAGTTTATTGTCGGCTACCATCTCTACTGTTGCTGCGATTGCCGCGGCTGTCGTCCAGGAGATCGCTCTCCATTTATGACCCCCGATTTCGATAGGGTAAAAGGCCTTCCAGTATTCAGCTCTTGCTATTTTGTCACCTTTCCAACCTTCAACTACGGCATAGACGTAAACCACATCTTCTTCTACAGGAGGTTTTGCGTTTGTGAGCACTTGTTCTAAAGTTTCGAAATCGTCTTTCATGATTAATTCATACATCAAAAAGCGCATGAGTTTACCGTGGCCGGGATATCTCATCGTTTTATAATTCAAGGTGTCTACCTTTCCTTCGAGTGTCTCGCAAAGGGTTCCTAGGCCACCAGAAGTGGAGAAAGCTTCGAATTCTTGACCTTCAATAGAGATGTATTCAGTGCCCTCAAGAGATGGAACCATTTTTCGCACTCCATTGTGAATGACCTCAGCATCATTTAAATACTCATTTAAAACTCCATAAGAAGACCAGGTAAAGGAGTAGGCTAATAAACCGTTCGGATACCTCGGCAATGCCCCCACCCGTAGCTCAACATCTCGAACCTTGGTGAATGCTTTGGTAAGATCAAAGCCCATTATGCCGATAAAGCCAGGCGCTAATCCACACTGAGGTACCAAAGCGGCCTTGGCCGTATCTGATAGCGATTGGATGTAGTTTGTGGTGGGTACATCCTCAGTTAAATCGAAATAATGCAGCCCAAAGTCGTGTGCAAACTTGGCAATGGGTTTATTTAAAAAGTAGGGCAAGGCCGATACCACCGTATCAAATCCTTTTAATGTCGTTTCAATTTTCGAAGTATCAGACAAGTCTATCGTTTCTGTATTGAAGGGGTGTTTATAATCATAGTGAGGCGGATTTTTGTCAAATCCCGTTACCTCAAAACGTTCAGAGAGTAAGGTGGCTACAAGTGTTCCTACTTTACCTAAACCGAGTACTGCAATATTTTTCATAACACTTTAATAATGTTATAAATATAACATTAGTATTAATAAATGTTAAATAAAAAAAAATACTTTTTTCAGAA
>Ga0255780_10002559_pt1 | contig 16296 bp, 16 predicted proteins | sample 071ome_32_FD_179978 | JGI IMG/M metagenome (GOLD analysis project Ga0255780, IMG submission 179978) | Coastal salt marsh microbial communities from the Groves Creek Marsh, Skidaway Island, Georgia - 071405AT metaG (version 2) | ecosystem: Environmental > Aquatic > Marine > Intertidal zone >... | reverse complement strand
ACCGCGAGCCCTGCAGCAGCGGACGGGTCTCATCAGCGAACACCTGCTCGACTTCACCGCGCACATCAAGCTCACGGATAATTCCGAGCGCAGTGCCCCAGGCTGTCGTGGCCAGCGAACCGGTGTTGCAGTGCGTCAGAATCCGCAGTGGCCGTTGATCGGTGTTGGCCAGGATCCAATCAGCACCCTTACGGGACAACTCGCGATTGGCCGCTTCGTCTTCCTCAGCAATTCGATTGGCCTCAGCCAGGACCGCTGCTACGCCTTCAGAAACGAAGGGGCGCACCCGATCCGCTCCCCACGCAAGGTTGACCGCGGTCGGCCGGGCATTGCGGATCCGGTCGATTTCGGAGTCAAGGCGTGACCGATCCCAGTTCTCGCGTTCACCCTGCAGGAGGGCGATGGCCACCCCGTATCCACCGACTGCGCCGAGTGCGGGCGCCCCGCGAACCACGAGTCGAACGATGGCATCCACTACCTGATCTACCTGGGTGCAGGACATGTAGGTCTCGGTTGCCGGTAGTTGCGTCTGGTCGATGAGGACGAGTGCGTCGTCGTTCCACCGCACCGCACGAATTTCCGCCACCGAAACCTCCAATTGATCAGTTGTCCTACAACCTGGGACTAGGCTAACGCAGGGAGGCGACGCCGATGAGCAGTAGTAGATCGACCGGCGCACGAGTATCGCTCGGGCGGGAAATCGCCGAAGACCTACGGCGGCGGATAGTCGAGGGTGAGTTCGCGCCCGGCTCTCGGCTCCCGAGCGAAGCGGACCTGTGCTCTCACTACCGGGTCTCGCGGGTGACGGTGCGCACCGCAGCCAAGGCGCTCGAATCCCAGGGTTTGGTCGATATCCGACACGGATCAGGCATGTACGTGGTCGACTTCGGCGGCCAGATCCGGTCGGGCGTTCAAGAACTTCGATCGATCACCGAGACCATCCACGAGATGGGCATGGTCCCGGGCATGGAGTACCACTCAATACAACGACGACGCCCCACCGAAGAAGAGTCTGCACGTCTGCACCTCGATAGTGATGAAGACGTACTCGACCTCCAGCGGGCCATTACCGCGGATGGGGAGGTCGTCGCGTATTCCTACGACCTCCTTCCCGCTACCGGTATCACCGAAGAAGTGGAGAAGAGTCTCGGTGCGGGATCGATGTTCGCGGCGATGGATCGCATCGGCTTGGTGCCCGTCCGCGCCCTCGCGGAACTCCACGCAGTCAATTCGCGCGACATCGGATGGGGACGAAATCGACCCGCGAGCGGCCTGTATCTGCTCTTGGATCAGGTTCACTTCGACAGATCAGGAACCCCGGTGGCATACAGCAAGACGTATTTCGTCGAAGGACGCTTTCAGTTCGTGCTGGTTCGCACTCGCTGACTACCGAGTCGAGACCCGGGCTAGCGACGGCACCTTCATTATCGGAGAGCACCCACGCAGGATCCGGCTCAACTCGGACTTCTCCTGCGAATCAACGGCCAAACGCCACCGGTACTTCACCGCAATCCAGGTCTTCACGTATTTGCACTTGGCACGTTCTGGAAGCCAATCTGACGGATCGCGATCGGATTTGCTGCGGTTCGACGATGCACTGACGGCGATGAGGGACCCCGCGAAGCCGAGATCGTTCGCAAAACGCTCTCGGGTCGCAGGCGTCCATCGCCACGCTCCCGAATCCCACGCCTCCTTCAGCGGAACCATGTGATCGATATCGAACCGACTGGGATTGGTGGTCCGGTCACCGTCGTACAGGGAGCGCCACCGGCCGCCCACCACCTCACAGCCGGCTACCTGACCGCTGACACGCTCATCTATCAAGACTTCCTCGCGAGTCGAGCAACCATCACCATCGAGGTCGGACCAGTGATCGAAGAGATCGCGGTCGTATCCGCCCACGCGTTCCGCCGATACCGGTAAGGAATTCAGGACTCGTTGGGAATCTCGGCGCGTGTCAGCACTCACCGGTGAAATCGATGACAATCCCATCGTCAGCACACACGCCACACCCAGTACGGCAAACCTTGATTGCGCGACTCTGCGTCGCAGCCCCCCAGCCATACCCCTACCCTGACACGCATGCGAGCACCCCGCTGGTCCGAACTCCGGGAATTCGTGCAATTTCAAAGGACGAGTTTGAACCCCCGCGAACGAGCGCTGGCCAGCGCCGCGAGCCTGTCCGACATCCGAGCGGCCGCACGACGTTTCACCCCTAAGTCGGTCTTTGACTACACGGACGGCTCCGCAGGAGAGGAACTCGCCCTCTATCGGCAACGCCGTGCCTTTCGTGAGTTGGAATTCCGTCCCACGGCGTTCAACGACGTATCGGAGGTGGATCCCAGCACCTCGTTCCTCGGTCGGCAGGTGTCGTTACCGATCGGCTTCGGTCCCACGGGCTTCACCCGGATGATGCATCACGCCGGCGAGCCGGCGACCGCATCGGTAGCAGCGGAAAACGGCCTCATCTTCGTCTTGTCGACCCTGGGAACAACGAGCCCGGAGGACCTCGAAGCCGCGGTCCCGGACGGAAACAACTGGTTCCAGCTCTACATCTCGAAAGACCGATCCATTACCCACGACCTCATCGATCGAGTTGAGGCGAGTGGCTACGAAGTCATCGAACTCACCATCGACACTCCCGTTGGCGGAATCCGACGCCGCGACGTCCGCAATGGACTAACCGTGCCCCCGAAACTCACACCTTCCACCGCCCTGGATATGGCGTTCCACCCTTCGTGGTGGTGGCACAAGCTCACCGAAGCACCTCTTGAGTTCGCGTCCCTCCGCGATTCCGGGGGAACCGTTTCCGAACTCCTCAGTCGGGTGTTCGAACCCGCGCTCACCCTCGATGATGTTGCCTGGCTCAAGGATCGGTGGCCCGGAAAACTGGTGATTAAGGGAGTTCAATCGGTAGACGCCGCAGTAGACCTCGCGAAGATCGGCGTCGATGCCGTCGTCCTGTCGAACCACGGTGGACGCCAACTCGACAGAGCCCCGGTTCCACTCGAACTCCTCCCCGAGGTCGTGCAAGCCGTGCCATCAAACGTCGAGGTCTACATAGACGGTGGTGTCACCGACGGCGCGGACGCTCTTGCCGCTGTAGCGATGGGAGCCCAGGGGGTGTTCGTCGGCCGAGCGCACCTCTACGGACTCATGGCCGGCGGCAAGCACGGTGTGCAGAAGGTGGTCGACATACTGCGTGACCAACTCGTCACGCAGATGGCGCTCCTTGGCGTACGCGACCTCGGAGAACTAAGCCCGGACCATGTCCGGTTGCGGACTACTCAGAATCGATAGGAAGCGTGACGGTCTCTGTCTTGGCGACCACGTGTGCATCCTCGTCATAAACGGTCACGATCTCGTCTTCCACGATGAGATTTCCGTCAGCGTCTCGAACATCGATGGTTTCGTCGACAAGTGAGCCTTCAGGAGCGGAAGCAACAACTACGTCATCTGTGACTGTTCCGAGCACGTTGTCGTCCTCGTCCACAACTACCTCAACCTGGATATCTTCGCCAATCTCGATGTCGTCGTCTGCCATCTCTCCTCCTTCGTTTACGCCGACTGCGCTGGCCAAACCTATCGGCTAGAAGATCACGCCCTTGTGCAGGATGAAACAGCCGTAGGGCTGGTCCTCCAACGTATGAACGACGGCGTATGCGCCTTTGGCTCGCTGGTAGAAGTCCAGGCGAGGGATTACGCCGAATTCAAGCTCTCTTTCCTCGGTTTCGATTGCCAAGGAAAGGACATCGTCCTGCAACGACGTGGTCTTGACCGGATCGTCCTCGACTTCCATACGCTCCAACGGATGCTCAATGAATGAGTCCAGTGGATACACGCTCAAGATCGCCTTTACTGCTCGACGAATGCCGACCTCTCCTAATCGAATGACCGGCTTTCCACTCGCGACCGCCGGATAGTTGCGGTCAACAAGGAGCAGTTGGTCTCCGTGTCCCATGTCGTCCAGGATCTTCAGTAGGTCACCGCTAAGCAGCGGATCGATTCCTTTGAGCATGGGACAAAACCTACCTCCCTGAACATCCGGTCGATACTCTGAAGGAAGGGGGAACCAGAGAGGTGTGATTCCCATGTCGCAGATCAGGGCAGCTGTGCTGACTAGTCCGGGTAACTACGAAGTCCAGGAGTTCCCTACGCCAAACCTCGAGGACGGCGCTCTCTTGATGGAGATCGAGATGTCGGGAATATGCGGTACCGACAAGCACACTTATCTTGGTGAAACAAAGCAATACGCGGGTACTCCAGCGGAGACCGACACTCCCTTTCCCATCATCCAGGGCCACGAGAATGTCGGCATCGTTTCGGAAATCACACCCAAAGCAGCCGAATCCCTTGAGTTCTACGGGCGACCATTGAAGATCGGTGACCGCATCACCATGTGTCCCGACATCGTGTGCGGCCAGTGTTACGAATGCAAACACGTTATGGGTTACGTCTGGTGCCAGAACAGTGACTGTTACGGCAACTCTTACACCTCAGCCACGGCACCGCACTTGATGGGTGGCTGGGCAGAGCAGATGTACATCCGCCCGGACACATTCGTCTACAAAGTTCCCAGCGGCCTAAGTCCACGAGTGGCTGTTCTCGCGGAACTGATGGCATGCACCGCATCTTTGGACAAACTAAAGGAGTTCTCTTCCTACGCGATCGAAGGATTCAACTCCGGCGACACCGTGGTGGTCATCGGTTCAGGGCCACTCGGCCTGCTTCACATTGCCAAGGCGGACATGATGGGAGCAGGACAGATCATCGCCACCGACCTCAGCGAACATCGCCTTGCCTTCGCCAAGCGCTGCGGCGCAGATGTGACATTGAACGTCTCTCAGACCTCTCCCGAGGAGAGGATTCAGCAGATTCTCGAACTCACAGGCGGCCGTGGCGCCGATGTGGTCTTGCACATGGCCAACACGCCGGCGTCGTTCGTCGAGGGCATCGAAATGCTTAAGCGTGGCGGGATGATGTTGGAGATGGGTAACTTCGCTGACACGGGCGAGGTCAGCATGAACATCCATCGTCACGTCTGCAGCAAGAACATCCGACTCATCGGGCTGACAAACCATCCATCGACGGGCTACGGACCGGCACTCGACCTCTTGGAGCGCTACGCCGATCGGTACCCCTTCGAGGAATTTGTCAGCCATGAGTACGCCTTGGCGGACGTCGATGCGGCCATGCAGATGTCGATGAATCCCCAAAGCCTCAAGGTGGTCATGAATCCTCGCCTCTAGGGTCTTCCGGCCCTAGCACCGAACCTTCACTCATGATCTAGTGGAGCAATGAGCAGGATTCTGCTGTTCGCCGATGACGGTTCCCCTGGAGCCGATCAAGCCTGGGCCTGGGTCATTGCCCAGAACTGGGACGGGTGGCAGCTCACCGTTCTTACGGTCGAGCCGGTCGGAGTCAGCCATGCTGAGCCACAGGAGCCGCGCTCCTGGGTGCCGCGAGTAGAACGCGTCCTGCCCGAGTCAACCGGAGCAGAGACCATCGAGTTCTTGATTGCCGACGGGGACCCCCGCGAAGTGCTCTCGAACGTCGCAGCAGACCTTCTCGTCATCGGCCGACGCGGCTCGGGATTCCTCAAGCGTCTCCACATCGGAAGTGTCGCCGAGGCACTTCTCGACAATCCCTCAGCGCCACTGCTCATCGCGCACGGTGGCAACCCCGTTCAGCACATCACCCTCGCCGTCGACGGATCACGCTATGCATCTCGGGCAACGGAGGTGCTCGCGGACATGCCGTGGCTAGCGGGAGCACGGGTAACGGTGCTTGGGGTTGATGAAGGTGACGGGCACGCCCGCGCCGCCGTCGAAACTGCTACTGGTCAGCTTGTGGATCATGCAGTCGCCATTGACCGAAGGGTTATCGATCATGATCCTGACGCACTCACGGTAAACGTGCGTTACGCACTCGACCACTACATCGCCGAGCATCCATGCGATCTCGTTGTGTGCGGCACGAAAGGGCTAACGGGATCCGAGCGGCTCCGCCTGGGTTCCGTTGCTGATTACATCGCCCACCACGTTGACGCATCAGTCCTTCTCGTCCGTGATGCCTACCGTCGCTAACCACGAGCACTCGCTCGATGCCGCATACGTACTGGATCGCTACGGCTCAAGCCAGCAAGACGGCCTGAGTGACGATACGGCCCAGCAGCGCCTGACGGAGTTCGGTCACAACGAACTTCCCCGATCCAAAGGGCCGTCAGCCTGGAGGGTGCTGCTCACCCAATTCCACAACCCGTTGATCTACGTGCTGTTGGGCTCCGCTGCCGTCACTGTCGTCATTGGTCACGGCGTTGACGCGGCCGTGATCCTGGGAGTCGTGATGGTCAATGCCATCATCGGGTTCATCCAGGAATGGCGAGCTGGTGTCGCTCTCGCGGCACTCGCCTCCATGTCACCAACGACGGCCAACGTCATTCGGTCCGGTCGAGTCATGCGTGTCCCAGCGCGCGAGGTCGTCCCCGGCGATCTCGCCCTCATTGAATCGGGTGATCGAGTTCCGGCAGACCTCCGACTGGTCACAGCATCGGAACTTCAAATCGATGAGGCAAGCCTGACGGGAGAGTCGGTTCCCGTCCACAAGCATCCGGACGTGGTACCCGAAGAGACTGTCCTCGCCGACCAGACCAACATGGCCTTCGCTGGCACTCTGGTTACCGCCGGCCGGGGGACAGGGGTGGTCGTGGCGACCGCTTCACAGACGCACATAGGTCATATCCAGGAGTTGATGACGAGCGCCGAGGGCGTTGAGACTCCTTTAACGCGCAAGCTCACCGTCTTCAGCCGTTGGCTCACCATCGTCATCCTCGGCCTAGCCGCTGTCGCATTCATTCTTGGACTCACCCGCGGTGAGGATCCAGCAGACATGGTCACAGCCGCCGTTGCCCTCGCAGTCGGAGCAATACCCGAAGGGCTCCCGGCCGCCGTAACCATCACCCTGGCAATCGGGGTGAACCGGATGGCACGACGCAACGCGATTGTGCGTCGACTCCCTGCCGTCGAGGCACTCGGAAGCACGACGGTTATCTGCACAGACAAGACCGGGACACTCACACAGAATCGAATGACCGTTCGGCTGATTCACAGTGACAGGACCACATTTCCCTTCGGTTCGAGTCACCTCCCCTTCCCTTACCAGGTCCGCGACTGCCTACTGGCCGGAGCACTGTGCAACGACGCGAGTATTGGAACCGGGATCGAGAACCGCTCGGACAACGTCGGTGATCCAACCGAATTGGCCCTTGCCGCCGCTGCCGACCTCGACCCGTACGTCATCGAGCAGGCTCGGTCATGGACTCGAATTCAGGAAATCCCCTTCTCCTCCGAACTGCGGTTCATGGCGACCCTGCACGAGCGGCCCAAAACCGGTGCACGACTCCTGATCGTCAAGGGCGCGGTCGAGGAGGTCCTAGAACTCTCAGCATCCGCTGCGGATCTGAAAGCGGAGACCATGAAAACTGCCGACGAGTTCGGGGACGGCGCTCTTCGAGTGATGGCATTTGCATGGCTTCCCGTCTCCTCTGACTTCACACTCACACTGACGTCCCTTCGGGAAACACCCCTGCAGTTCCTCGGGCTTCAGGCACTGATGGATCCCCCACGGCCCGAGGCAATTCGTGCCATTGAGGCATGCCACACGGCCGGCATCACCGTAAAGATGATCACCGGTGATCATCAGCGCACAGCCGAGGCCATCGCCGATCACATCGGACTCCAATCACCAAATTCGGACCGACTTTCCGTCCTCAACGGGTCTGATTTGTCGATGATTCCGGCGACCGACGCCGCTGAAGTGATCGCCACGACCGATGTATTCGCGCGAGTGACCGCTGCCCAGAAACTGGACATCGTTAAGGCTCTTCAGTCACGAGGAGACGTCGTCGCAATGACCGGCGATGGTGTCAACGATGCGCCCGCACTCAAACAAGCGGACATCGGGGTTGCCATGGGGGCAATCGGCACCGAGGTCGCAAAGGAGACAGCGGAGGTAGTTCTCACCGATGACGATTTTGCAACCATTGAAGCTGCGGTCGAAGAAGGGCGAGGAGTTTTCGACAACCTCACAAAGTTCATCACCTGGACATTGCCAACGAACCTCGGCGAAGGCCTCGTTATTCTCGCCGCCATCGTTTTGGGAACTACTCTGCCGATCCTTCCTGTGCAGATTCTGTGGATCAACATGACCACTGCGGTGGCGTTAGGCCTCATGCTCGCATTCGAGCCCAAGGAGCACGACATCATGCGGCGCCCACCACGCCCGCCGAACGCTCAAATCATCACGGGTCCATTGGTCCTGCGAATCGTCGTGGTCGGCGCACTCATGCTCGTCGGTTCATTCGGGCTGTTCACCGCAGCCTTAGATGCCGGCGCAACAACACCCGAGGCACGCACTTTGGCGGTGAACGCCTTCATCGCCATGGAGATCGGATACCTCTTCAACTGTCGATCCCTACACGGCTCCGTCTGGGCGGTCGGATGGTTCAGCAACCGTTGGATCTGGGTTGGAATCGGCGCAATGCTGCTTCTCCAAGTCACGTTCACTTACCTACCAGCTATGAACTCCATCTTCGGCAGCGCTCCACTCTCCATCAGCGCCTGGTGGCCGGTTATCGCACTCGGGCTCGTGACAAACCTCGTCATCGGAGCCGTGAAGTGGATCGAGAACCAGCGTGAACCTGCGAGGTTTTCACACTGACATGTGTCAGTCGGTGATGACCAACCGCTGAGTCCGCAGCGACATCACCAAAGCCACGATCCATCCGATGATCGTCCAGCCAAGCAGGAGGTTCACCCAGAAGACCGCCCAGTGCGGGACGTCGCGGACTGCGGCGATCGCCCACGGAAGCATGTAGCCGGCGCTCAGGATTGCGACGATGACCGCCACGACCTTGGTGGTGGTCCAAGAACGGTCAGCTGGTTCGACTCTCATATTGCTCATATGAACAAAGTAACCGATCAGCCGATCATGATCGAACGGATTGCCTGCGTGTGTGCGGCCGTGGAACCGCAACAGGAACCGACGATGTCCACTCCCATGGACTTCAAGGTTCCGGCCAGCTCGGCCATGCCCTCAGGGGTGCCGTTGTAAACGAAGTCCGCACCGACGAGTTCGGGGAGACCTGCGTTGGACTGCATGAAGAGCAGGGCTCCCTCGGGCCGAGCTTCGGCCATCTTCGATGCGATGGTCTCCATCTCTTCGAAACCTCGTCCGCAGTTGGCACCCACAACATCCACGCCCATATTCGAGAGCTCGACCACCGCTTGCTCCGGCGAAACACCCATCATCGTGTGCAGGTTGGTGTCGAAACTCAGCGTCGCGAAAACCGGGAGATCGGGGGCCACCTGCTTCGCGGCATCGACGGCTGCTCTTACTTCAGCGAGATCGCTCATCGTCTCGATCAAGATGGCATCGATACCACCATCGACGAGTCCAGCAATCTGCTCGGCGAACAGTTCCTGGGCTGACTCCGGGGTCAAGGTTCCCATCGGCTCCAGGAGTTCACCGGAGGGGCCGATGTCACCCATCACGAACACGTTCTCGTGCGCATCGGCTACTCGGCGTGCGATCTCGGCTGCCGCCTTGTTCAGCTCGTGCACACGGTCTTCGAGACCGTGCATCTGCAGTCGTGGACGCGATCCACCGAATGTGTTCGTGGTGAGTAGCTGAGCCCCAGCGTCCGCGTAATCCGTCAAAATCTGCTCGATCACCTCGGCACGCTCGACATTCCACAACTCTGGAGCGCCCCCGTCATCGAGACCGGCGCCCTGAAGCATGGTTCCCATTGCTCCATCGCCAACTCGAACTTTCCCATCACGAATTGCATCGAGCAGATTGGACACGTGTGTTCCCTTCGCAGTGAGCCTTCAGTCTTTCACAGTTTGGACATCGTGCGGATCATCAAGCCTTGACAGGCGAATTGTGCCCTTCCAGGTGGTCAGTGAGACTGCGATGGCAAGCATCACAAGACCTGCGCCCGCGACAGTCGCACGCGGGCCGATTTGGTCAGCGAACCACCCCTGCACGAGGCCGCCGGTCGGCGCAGCCACGGTGAAGACCATCATGCGTAGCGCAAGTACCCGACCACGAAACGCATCGGCGACGATCATCTGTCCAGCTGTATTGATGGATGCCACGACGGACAGGAAACACGCCCCGATGATGACGAGCGAGACGACAGATACGCCGTAAGAAGGAGCGAAAGCGAAGACGATAAGCATGACGCCGTAGACGACTAAGCCAACGCCGGCGACCACACTCAATCTCGGGGCGAACCGACCGCCACCGACCAGTGGGGCTGCCGCGAACGCCCCTACTCCTAGTGCTGCGTTCATGATTCCCAGTTGCACAGGACCGACTTCGAAGACCGCTCCAGCGAAGACAACGGTGAAGGAAAAGACCGGATTGCCGAAGAAGCCGACGGTGAAGGCAACAATGAACGCCATCACAATGCCGGGTTGGGTTCCGATGTAAGCGACGGCAGAACGGATCTGCTGGGTGAAAGGCAACTCACTGCGCACCACTCGAAGGCCTCGCCCAGCACGAATCAGGAGCAGGGCTACCACGATGAACGCATAGGAAAGGGCATTGAGCCCGAAAGCCCAGGCGGGACCGAGCGTTGCCAGAAGGACCCCACCGATCGCAGGTCCGATCGCGCGAGCAGCGTTGAACTGCAGCGAGTTCAACGTGACTGCGGAGAGCAGATCTTCACGTGGGACGAGGTCGTGAACAAAGCCCTGCCAACTCGGCATGCTGACGCCGTTGAGCGCGCCAACGATCGCGACGAGGAATAGGAGCACCCAGGGATTGCGGACATCGCTCACCCAGGCAAGCCAAATAGCAGCGGCACCCAATCCCATGGCCATCTGCATCACCAAGAGGACCGATCGGCGCGAATACTGGTCGGCGACGGAACCTCCGAGTGGGCTGAAGACGAACATGGGGAGGAACTGAGCCGCGACCGCCGCACCAACCCAAAGTGCACTGCCAGTTAGTTCGAAGAGAACGAATGGAAGGGTCAGGTTGAGGATCCATGTTCCGGTATTCGAGACGACCGCACCCATCCAGAAGATGCGGAAGTCACGGTGACGAAAAGCCTTCACTCAACGACCCGAGGCTGCGGATCGGTGAGTGCGACATCTTGATGACCGGATGGCACTCGGACGTGAACCCACCGGCGGACTCTTGGAGTGAGTGATCCCATGGCGAGCGGCATCAACACCAGAATCGCGATCGTTCCTGCACCCCAGGCACCTCCGAGGAGGAATGCGAAGACGAGGACAACGCCGTCAAAGGCCAGCCTCGACATCCACAGCGATATGCCGAATCGCTCGTGGGCAGCTTTGACGATCTGGTCATACGGATTCGCTCCAAGATCCGAGGCAAGCGTTGCGACAACCCCAAGTGCGAACAGGGCGAAGCCAACTATCCATAGACCTAGACGCGAAGCGATAGCCCAACTCTCCGGGCTCCATCCGAGCAAATCGAACACGAGCAGGTTCCACGCATCGACAACCGCTCCAACTCCGACGAACGCGATCAGCGTTCCCCAGCCGGGACGGGAGCCAAGAAACCAGGAACCGACGAGGAAGAACAGAGAGACCAGGATTATCACGGTTCCGACGGTGAGTCCGGTCAGTTCCGACGTACCAGCGATGAATGCATCGAGCGGCGCCACACCCCAGCCGGCTGCAAGCATCCAGGCCAAGCCTGTTCCGAGCGAGATGGCTCCCAGCACCAAAGCAAGCCACGACCGGGCATTGCGATGCGGGGCACCCGCCATTGACGACTCCGATTCCCGAGTGACCAGTCCCCGAATTGTCGAGGACAACAGGACATGATCTCAGTGGGCCCGCTTCGAGCACTCGGTGCTCTCAGGATGTGGTCTTGCCCTGCTGTTCCTTGGCCTGCTTCAGTCCGATAACCAGGAGCAGGATCGTGATGACACCGAGAAGCCCCACGGCGATACCACTTATTCCCACAGCCCAGTTGAAGCCAGCAGCGTATGCGGGGCCGATGTCGGAAATGGCTTCTTTCGCTGCTTCGCCCGATGAATCCTTTCCGGACCGCAAGAACAAGCGGACATCATCCATCGCCTTACCAAGTTGGCTCGAGGGCACACCCGCTTCCTCGAGACGGCCAATCAAGTTCCGTGTTCCGAAAGCGCCAACCAGCGCAGAGCTCACGGCAAATCCCATGGCGTAGCCGAGCTGGCCGACCGTCGTGCGGAAAGACGTCACCGGACCAAACGACGACTTAGGTGCCTCAGCAACGAAGAGTGCAGATTGCGGGACGGACACGAACGCCAGTCCGAATCCGAAGATGAACAGCATGATGCCCATGACCCAATACGGGGTGCTCTCCACAACGAAGGCGAGGAGGATCAATCCGCCGGACAGTCCAACAAAGCCAGATCCCATCAACGTCAGCGAGCGCATACCTGGCTTCATTAGGCGTCCGGCCAAGACACCCGCCCCACCGAAAGAGATCATCATTGCCGTTTGCCCAAGGGCGACCTGCCCTGGCGTGAAGTTCTGGACGTATTGCCAAAAGTTGCTGGTCTGCAACTGAACCGTTGCCTGAGCGAAGTTCCAGGCAACGCCTGAGACTGCAGCAGCCGCGAAGATACCGCTTGCGAAAAGTGCTGGCGGGAAGATCGGGTTCGCAACCTTGCGCTCGACAACGTAGTACAGGCCAAACAGAACAAGTCCGGCCAAAGTCGGGATCAAGAAAGCTGGGTTACGTAAGCCACCAGATGCTTGAGCAACGCCGTAAAGGAACGCGATCATTCCCAGAGCGATGATGATCATTCCCGCGTAATCCGGACGCGCTCCAGAAACCTTGGGCATCGCCGGCAGGATGATCGGCACAAGTAGCAAACACACCAGAGCGATGGCTGGCACCAGCAACATGGCGATACGCCAATCGATGCCAGCAAGTTGGCCCCCAACAAGGGATCCGACGATGAAGAAACCAACCATCACCAGGTTCCACAAGCCCAGAGCTGCCGGAACCTTGCCAGGCCTAGCCACGAATCGCACGTATGCGAAAGCTGCTGCCAACGTGGCTCCCACACCCACGCCCGCAAGTGCACGGCCCGCTAGATAGCCGGCAGTGATCGGGCTGATCGCAACGATGACATCTCCGGCGATCGCAAGAATGAGGGCCGCACCAAGGATCTTCCGCCGACCAAGGCGGTCGGCCATCATGCCCATCGGTAGCACCGTTGCTGCGAGCGCCAACGTCGAAATGCTGGCGGCGAGCGCGACTACCGAGCCGCTCATGCTGAGCGATTTGCTCGCTTCGACGATCGCGATGTTCGCGACAGCGGGATCGATGAGTTGAATTCCGGCGAGGATTCCGAGGAAGGCAACCGCGAGAGTCGGGTTCTTCGCAGGAGACTTCTCTGCGGTAGCTGCAGGGGTCGTGGAAGACATGTGTCACCACGCTAGCGTGCTTAAAAAGACCCGTCTAATCTTTCTGTCGAATCGATCCACGAGCAACGAGACGAGAGTCCTATGTGCACCAACTTCAAGGTCAAGCCCGCCAAGGACGGCAGCATCGTCGTCGGCCGTTCGATGGAATTCCCCATGGGAATACCCACCGCACTCGGGATCCTGCCCCAGAATTATCAGGGGGCATCTGCGGCACCGACCGGCAAAACGGGCAAGACCTGGACAGCGCAACACGGTGTGGTCGGCATGTCAGCGTTCGGGAGTCCTCAACACCTCTCCGATGGAATGAACGACGCAGGGCTCTCCGCGCATCTCCTGTACATGCCCGGTGGCTTCTGCACCTACGCGGACTTCGTCGGTGACGGGAACGACATCTCCGAACTCGATTTGATTGCCTACCTCCTCGGCACGTGCAGTTCCATCGACGAAGTAAAAACGGCGATGAACGGTCTCCGTGTCTGGGGTTATGACCCGGGAATGGGCTTCGCTCCGCCGTGCCACATCCTCGTGCACGACACCAAAGCATCTCTGGCAATCGAAATGCATTCCGACGGTGTGCACCTTGTCGACAACCCCACCAGCATCGGCACCAATGCTCCGTACTTGGACTGGCACCTCACCAATCTCGCAAACTACGTCGGCTTGTCGGCCGAGATGCCCGATCCGGAGCAGGTCGGCGCCTTGACGGTGAAGGCCTTAGGCCAAGGTCAAGGTCTCATGGGCCTACCCGGCGACTACACGCCTCCCGGCCGCTTCATCCGAGCAGCAACCCAGGTCACGCTTAGCGATCAACCTGAAGATTCACACGAGGCAGAACTCATCGCGCTACACATTCTCAACACCCTGGACATCACTCCTGGAATCATCCGTGAGCCAGCCCCTAAGGGTGGCACAGCCGATGAAGTGACCGTGTGGGATTCAATTTCCAACCTCACGGGTCGGCGATATGCGTATCGAACCGTCACAGATCCGAATGTCTACGTTGTCGATTTGGCAAACGTCGACTTCACCAAGCCAGCTCGAACTCAAGAAATGTCGTGGAGCGGTACCTTCACGGAAGTGACAATCGATTAGTGAACGGTCTCGTCCGTCACTAGGAACGGGGCCTAGTGTGAGCGCATGAGATTCCGCCTACCGATCCTGGTTGCCCTATTCGCCGGACTTCTGACCGTGCCCCTGACGTCCGCGCATGCGGCGGATCGCACCCGAACAGAGGTCGTTCGCATTTACCACGAAGCCGTCAGTCCGACGAATGTCACCGGAACGGGCATCGGCACGGTCCGCACCTTCTTCATCCCCATGGCGGTCAACGGCAAACCGGCTGACGATCAGTACCTCGTTGGCACGCTCACCACTCTTACCGATGTCATGCCCAATGGAAACGAACTGCGGGCATCGAACCTGACATTCGTCATCGGCTCGGAGGACGATCAGATAGTCCTCGGCGGCGTCTCGTACTACCCGCCTGCCGGAGCAACTCTCGCGCCAGGAACCAAGACCGTGCGTCCAGTGCTCGGCGGGTCAGGCAAGTACGAAGGTGCTCGCGGTCAAGCCACATCGGTAAACCTCGGTGCCAGCGGCTGGACCCACACGTTTCGACTAACCCTCGACTAGAGATCGGCTCTCAAGCCGAGGGTCACAAGGTTCGAGCCCCGTGGGCCTTGTCGCTGGTCGTGGCGCTCTGCAGATGACCATGGCCGTGGACCACACTTTCGCGAGTGGGTCGCCGGGGGCTCGAACGCCGAACCTACGGAACCCCCCTTTAGGGGTGCATCACTGTTCGTAGTTGTGCATTCCTAGGGAGTTTTCGTACAACGGTGTGCGTTGTTGTGCAGCCCCGTTACTGACCAAACTACTGACCAAGAAATAGGAGACGGCTACTCGCAGACGGTGGAGTGATGATGGGTTAGAAAGCCCGGACAGGACGAACACGTTGCGCGAGGGCCTTATTGACACCCAATTGATCGCTATTGCTACCGAAGAACGTCTGGCTCCAGGCGCCGTCGGCGGCGGACTGACTCGAAGTCCAGTAATCAGTTTCCTCAAACCCGTACGTTGTCGTGTCGACAATGGAACCCTTGTAGCCGTTCATCGCGTTCAATTCACCCTTGGATGGCAAGAACCAGTCCGTTTGTCCGCCACCGGCGTATGTGCCTACATCGATTGCTGCACCACTAGTGCAGGCAGCCTGCATCGCTGTCGTGTTCGCGCTACCGTCGCCAATATCGGTGCCCGCCGCGCCAGTAATGCTTGTGGTCGTATTGTCGCACCAAGCAATCGTCGGATCCGAAGCGCCGCCACTCCACGTCTTTGGAGCCATTTCGTACGTCAGGCCGCCAGAAATCAAGAAAACAAGCCCACCACCGGGACCAATGTCACCCAGGGCATACGACCGGGCGCCGGAACCTGAACTGCTGGACGCAGGGGTGCGTGCCCAGGTGATGCTTCTAGTGCACGTCCATCCGCCCTTGCCGTCATTGGCCCACTGTTCCCATGTTGGTTTCCATGAAGAATCGGTACCCCAGGATGCCTGCCACGGTGTTTCCCACGACGGCGATTCGCACTCCGCAGTTTCACTGCTGCGCTCATAAGACTGCACCCACACCGAATCAGCCGTAGCGCTACCACCACCAACGACCGCACCCGCGACCATCACTAACGCCGAAGAAACGACAAGCAAGAACCTTGCACGAACACGCGTCACAGACGACATCACAGGCTCCAAGGATTCGGAATCACGCAATCATGTCAGATCCCCACCCGGTCATACGGGCCGCAGTTCATTATCAGCCCACTCAGCCCCGCGCGGCTATGGACGCAC
>Ga0255780_10002555_pt1 | contig 16310 bp, 15 predicted proteins | sample 071ome_32_FD_179978 | JGI IMG/M metagenome (GOLD analysis project Ga0255780, IMG submission 179978) | Coastal salt marsh microbial communities from the Groves Creek Marsh, Skidaway Island, Georgia - 071405AT metaG (version 2) | ecosystem: Environmental > Aquatic > Marine > Intertidal zone >... | reverse complement strand
TTTGCACGAATTTCTGCTAATGTTGCCATAATAAGCCTCCTTGTTTGCCTTTAATATATGTGCCTGTTGTAGATAGTTTCTCTAACAACATATCTACTATTATATTTAGTCTTGACCTAAAAGTCAAGAACTAATGTGAACTTAAATTACCAAAGTGAAATTATTTTGCTACGTTTTTTTCGTAACCTTTTAAGACTCTGCCTGTTTGATCTACAATTTGACCTTTGTCATTTACGTATAGTGTTTCGCCGCTTGGTCCTTTGATCATTGATTTCTTCGGTGGTTTGACCCCAGTTTCTCGTGATACTTTGTTAACAACATCTTGAGGATTGTTCTTGAAATCAAGTTCAGTTTTATTAGGTTTGACATCCACTTTTTTTGGTTTTGGTGTAGTAGCATTTGATTTTTTAACTTGGTTAACTAGATCATCAATCTTTCTAATTAGTTTATCCATACTACCTGCTTCTAAACCTGTGTCAACATGTTTAAGGTTACCTGCTCCTTGTGTTGCATCGAATATTTTTAGATTGTCTGGTAGCATAGTGCCATCTGCTTTATTTAGATTAGACTCCATTTTAATTCTATGTGGTTTCTTTCTAACAACATTAGGTTTTGGTGTTTTTAGATCAATATCTATACCATCATCTGCTGAAAATCCAGGCTCTTTACGTTGTACAGGTGTTTTGCTTTTTGTTAATTTTTCTATTTCATCGTTGGCCGCTTTAATCCATTTGTCATCTTTATGTCTTAACGCCCATTGAACTAGTTTTCTACCGCCTAAACTAATTCCTAAAACAATAGCCCATAATGCCGCAAGAATTACAACTCTACTGCGGATCTCCATCATGTTCCATGCTTCTGTAAAATCTTCAAATGTTTTCATTGGATGGCCTGTTATTCTCGAAATAGTTGGTAAGTTGGCTACTACAACATTTTTCAAATCTGCTATTGCCGCTCCTGATTCATATAGTGCCCAAGCACCCAAGAACCATGCCGCCGCTACCGAACCACCAATTTTACCACCTGATAATGTTAAACCCCATGCAAGTTCGCCACTTGTCATGTCCATAACTTTTTTACCTTTAATGGATTTGCCGCTTTGCATGATAGCAATAAATTTTTCTTGTCTTAATTTTCTTGAAAATAATCCGCCAATGTTATTCTTAAACCAAGTAGGTAATCCTTTTACCATTGCTTTGGCGGCACCAGCACCAAAACCTGCGGCTATGAATAAAAGTGTAATTCTTTCGTCTAGTGTTAGACTTTCAATAACTTCACCTTCCCAGTCGCCTGGAACTGCACCAGTTGCTCTGTCTACTGCACCTAGTGTGCCTGAAAGTAAATTTGTTCTGTATGCTATTGCTACAAGTTCTACTACAGTATAGACGGCTAGTACTATTTTAATTATGCCCCATGCCGCACCTAAACCGCCAACTATAGCCGGTATCCATGCCGCTTCGTCTATACGCTGTTTTTGTAAACTAGGATGTCTGGATTCAGTTACAAATTCTAATGCTCTCATAGTCCTGCTAACTCTCTAATTCTGTTAATGTCTTCGTTTGCTCTTTTAAGTGCGTTTGCTACGCTTGGATGTTTTGATAATCCTTTAGCAATCTTTTCGATAGTATCAACTGCACCACTGTAGTTGCCTTGATGATATCTTTTATCATTTAGTACACCAAATGCTTGTTTGATTTGTTTATCTGTAAAGCCTTTGTTGTCTTTATCATCTTCGTTTGTTTTACTCATTGCTTTGCGTACTTCGTCTGCACTCATGTTTAATTCTTTTGCAATTTCTTCATCGCTATGACCTTTTGCTTTTAAACTGTGCATGTACTTGATACTGCCTTCTTCAACATCTTCTTCGTCTTCAACTTGTACCTTATTACCTGTCAGTTTAGATACAAACTTCTCAACTAGATCCCCTACGGAATCGCCAAACTGCTTACGGGCCATAATAATAACGCCTGTTTCGCCTTTTGGAAACGCTCCAGTTTCTTTATCATAGAATGAGCGGACAAACTCAATAACTTCTTCTGTGGATGCTTTTTTGTCTTTAGCAGGTTCTTCTTCTCCTGCTAGTTTCATAGCACCGTCTTTGTCAATTACTACATCGGTAGTATCGTCTTCTTGTGTAATATAACCTTTTCCGTTACATACTTTACAGTCTTCGTCACCGTGTTTGCCTGTGCCGTTACAATGATCACATTTGGCAGGTTCAGCATCTAACCCTTCGGATTTCATATCACCAAAGTCTAAATTGTCTAATGCTTCTGGTTGTGTTTTTTCAACGTATCTATAAATTACTGGTTTAGCAGATGCATCTGGATTGTTATCTGCTAGTTTTTTAAGTTCTTCCATAACGCCGGTATCATCAATAATGCCTTTTAAACTTTCAAGTGCATTTGTTGCATCAACACCTACTGGAAAATCTTTGCTTACTAATTTGTTAAGCAAAGCAAGTCTTTGTTTGTCTAGTGCTTCGTCTAAAACATTGTCTGCCCACTGTTCGAATTCGTCAACTCCTTCGCCGTGTGCATATTTGTTATCACGTGAATCCCATTCGTATTCTGCATCTTCCTGTGCCGCCTGTAATAACTCGTCCATGTCTTGCATTTCAAGATCCATATCAGAGTCAAATCCTAATTTGCTGTTTCCGTCAGGTTGACAATCAATCTTAATTGATTTAGGATGTACAACAGGTTTGCCATCAACTATTGTTGCGGTGTATGATACAGTGCAAGGTGTCGTTTCACCGTCATCACCTACACCTTCGTAATCAAATTCACCATCAAAGTGATCTGGATCAAATCCTTCTTGGGTAATTGTATCTAAATCAACTGTTGTTTCAGCAATACGCTTTTGATGAATAGTGTGTAACAACGGAAATATATCTTTTAAATCTTCGTTAAATTGCGGAATAGTAAATGCATTAGTCAATTCGTTTATAACGTCTTCGCCTAATTCAGAGTCACCGCTCTCTGTAACACTAAAATTTTCTTTTGTTTGTGTATAATATTGTTGTCCTTGTAATCTTTTGATATGGTTACGTAAGTTTTCAAGTTCAATGTTAGATCCTTCAATAATATCGTTTGAAGTTGTGTTCATAAAGTCTTTTTTACCTACGTATCTTTTGAACGCAGTAAGTTTTGCAATGTTACTAGAAGTTTCAATAATGTGTTTACCAAAGTCGTCATGAGGAAGACCACCGTTAGCAACGTGACGTGCCATTGCTCTGGCACCTGCTAAATGTGCATAAGGATATTTGTAACGCTCACCGTCACTGTTTTCAATGAACAAACTGTTGATGTGTCTAGTTCTTGCACCTGTTTGTTCTGCATTAATTTCTTTTTTATGTCTAATAATTAATCGTGTTTTATCTAGTTCCTCATAACTAGATTTTGATGTTCCATACATTGCTGACTCCTGAACTGTGTTGTTTGACAGATACTTGTAATCTCTTTTGTCAAGATTAGATTTAGCAATATCTCTTGTGTCAAATCCCATCATATGCTTTTTAGCAAAAAAACGCATTTCTTTTAAAAAACTATACCAACCGTCTTCAATTGGCTCTGGTATATCTTCTAGCATATTTTGGCTGTAGTAAATCTTTAAACTTTCGGGTTCTTTAATGCTTATACTTACAGCACCATGATTTTCACCTTCAATTACATAATCAAAGTCAAAAAACCGTGCATCTTTTGCTTCAGATGTAGGTGCACCGTTTTCATCGCCCATTGTGATTGATGGAAAACGACTTCTTATTTTCTCAAATAATGAGTTTGCTATAGATTCTAATCCTCTCATGTTTATATTTATGCTACTAGAATGAAACGAACACCGGCATGGGTGTAACCACGCTTTCAGCATCTGCATCACGCATTTTTTCATAAATTGCGGGATCCCAGTCTGAAAGTATTTTTTGCATACGTATATTAAGCATACAACTCATTACTAGATCGTCATGTTCTCCTGTTTTTGCTCCAAATGTTGTACCATGTGCAACAAATGCTTTAAGTTCTGATATTAATGGTTTTGATTTAATTTTTAGTTGTCCTGTCTCTAACAGTTGTTTAAATTTAGCACAGGCACTAATTTTAGTTTTATGTGTTGTGTTAAATCCTTTGCGGAATTTACGTACATGTCCTTTACGTGCTGGTTCACTCAAAAACATACCATAGATATTTTCTTCGCCATACTCGTTAATACTAACAAGTGCCGCTTCTCCCAGTGTATTATTTTCAACACTGTAATACACTTGTGGTAATTTATTTGATTTTGCTTGGCCTTCTTCCATTATAGTTTTGTTTATATCTGCAAGTATCCTTACCTGACCTTGTATAGGCGTTGCATTGTGTTGCCATTCTGCAACTTGTTCAAAACTTGGTAATTCAAATACTTGAATAGCCGCATAGTCTCCACCTGTACCTAAACTAGGATCTAAACTTACAACATAAGTGTAGTTAGGATTGATTTCTTTATACCAACGTGTTTGGCCCATTCTACGCAAAGGATCTACGCCTTCTAGTTCAGCAAGTTTTACACTGTTAATAAGTGTTTCATCAAAGATCAAGAACTCACATTCGTGTTCACGTCTAAAACGTTCTTCACCAATGCGTGACTTTTCTTCTGCCGCCCATTGCTCATCTCTATCCGGGTGTTCACTCCAGTGTGCAGAAAACGCATAGAAACCATTTATACCAACTTCAGTATCATTACCGTGTTCATCAAAGCGTTTCATTGCTTCTGTCCAAATAAGTGCAAACTGATCTTCATCACTGTTAGGTGTTGAAGTAATAATTGCCTTACCACCTGTTGCTAGTGTTGGAGAAATAGCAGTCCAGAATTCTTTGGCAATAGTAGGATTAACGAACGCAAACTCATCACAGTATAGTAGTGAAATACTCATACCACGTCCTGTGTTGTCTGTAGTGGTTTGTGAAACTATTCGCGAGCCGTTATCAAATTCCATTGACCCTTTGTTATATGAAGTTACACCACATCTAATATGGTCTGGACAGTCTTCGTAGGCATAGCGAATACGATGCATAATCTCTTGAGCACCTGCGTATTTGTGTGCCGCAATAAGCACAGTCACATCAGGATTAAACATTGCATACCATAACAAATATCCAGCCGCTGTAGTTGACTTACCTGTTTGTCTTGGTAGCATGTTAATATTAAATCTATAATTGTGATAACTTTCTACAAGACGTTCTTGGAATTCAAAAGGTTGGAACAACAACTTACCTTTGGTAGGATGCTGTATATAGAAAAAATGATTCATAAAGAATTCTGCACCTGTGTCTGGATTCGCACAGGCTTGTAGTTCCTGAATTTCTTTTTCTGTATATCTAGTCCTTGTGTGTGCTTTTTTTACAAGTACACCGTCAAGGCTTTTTGCATTTTGTGCCATATATATACTTATCTTAAAAAAGGAGGCATTTTGTGCTTATTGATACTAATATCTATAAAGTCACGTAGTATATCAAAATGTTTGCTTAAATTATCAAATAAATCTATGTTTAAATATTCGCTAGCCATTGAATAACTGCTTTTGCCTATGTTACTGTAATATTTAATATTCAAACCTTTACGGCAACCATATGTTGGAAAAACTCCTGTAACAAATAGACATGTATCCCCTAGTTCTTTTGCACTATGTTTGTAAGGTCTTTCTAAAACCAAGTATGCTTCAGCAAAAGATTTTTCGGGTAAAAAATCAGGACGGTCAATGTAATTTGCCAAAAGAAAGACAACGTAAGATTCAAGTTCAACTGGCAATTCGTAACCGTGTGTTTCTTTTGTCTCACGTACTACATCATAGAAGGCGTTGGTATATTCCGTCTTCATAAAAATATTTAGCGGATTTTAAGTCAAAAAAAAGCCCCGCTTTAAACGGGGCAATATTTTTTATTATTTTTAATTAGGCGTTTTTCTTTGCCATCTTTGTTGCAGTTGCATACATAACTGCTTTAGGATCTTTATACTTTTCAAAATTGTCTGATTTTTTCATTCCCTTAACATATTTTTCTTTTGCTTTTTCTTCGGGGTTAGTTAAAGGACGTTCTTCAATCTTTTTTTTTGAATTTTCCTCTGCAACATAATCAGCATATGCTTTTAGTAAACTCTGTTCAATATTTTCTAAAGGATTGTCTCCTGATTTAGCAGGAACTTGATGAGTTTTTCTTGAAGCATGACCTGCTTTGTCTGCATACTCGTCAGCATCATAATCTTTATAGTGTTCGTCTGGCTCGTTGTCCCAACCTTCTTCTGTTTCTTGTTCAATACCAGCAAGGTCTTTCAAACGTGCTTGAAAATCTTCATATGGACTTGGATCTTTTACTCTAATATCCTGTGGAGCCTTTTTACCATTAACACCGTCGATACCTGCATCAACAGTTACATCTTCAACACCTTTTACATGTTCGTCTGGTGTGTTTTCGTATTCTGGCTCGTCACAACCACAAGGTGAACCATTAATGCTATCATCTGATTTCATCATAGGTACATTGTCTTGTCCTGGCATCATATCAGGTGTTACAGGAGTTAATCCTGCCAAAGCCATCATTTGTTGAATTGCAGATGCTTCTTCTGGAGTATCAGCAGTAATTGTAATTGCTTCGTCTACTTTTTTCTTTTTAGCATCTTTAGCCGCTTTTTTCATTGGCTCTTTTTTGTTGCCATCTTTATCTAAATCTAAAAAGTCTGGCTTTGCTTCTGCAATGTTTTGTTCACCGTTCATTTTTTCTGTGTTATCTAGTGCATCAGCAACTGCTTCAGTTTTTTTGCTATCTAGTTCACGCAACTTATCTAGTACATTGTACATTTCTAATGATGCCATTACTCTTCTCCTTTGAAACGTTCTTTAGCATCTTTTGCAAGTTGCTGTAAAAAAGTTTCTTTACCTTTTTCTGTAACAACTAATGCATCTTTATCTACATCTTCGCCATCATACTTGTATTCACCGTCAAGTAATTTAGATTCATAAGTTGTGTCTTCTTTTTCTTTTTGATATTCTTCATATGGCTCACCTGGCTTACGAACACGTATATAATCAAAAGTAGTGTTCAATGCGTCTGCTAGATAAGCACGTAATTCTGTTTGTGTAACAGGATAGTTTACAGTTGCTTCATAAACTGTAACTTCTGTGTTTGTTAAATTAGGAAAATCTAGTGGTAAATTTTGAATTGGTGTTTTTTTGCCGCTTGATAAATTAGCAACGTCCCATTTCTTAAGAGCAATCTCTAAATTATCTTCGAAATTTTCGTCTAATTCGCCAGCAACTTTTATAACAAAGTCATACTGCTTTGTGGCTTCTGTAAGATATTTTTTAAAGTCGCTCATTAATATTCTCCCTTTAACTACGTTTATTTATCTTCATTCTTGTTTAATATCTTCTCTAAAATGGCATTGCGATCCATTACAACATAGCCTTCTCCGTCTATAGTGTCAGTTTGTTCGCCTGCTTTTTGGTCTAAATTCTGCTTTTTCAGTTGTAATTCTACCATTTTAAGTTTTTTATCAAGTTTTTGACTCTTTGCATCAATAGCATTTTTAAGCATATTGCTCGCTGTTTCAAAAACCCTACCAGCATAACGTGATTCAACATTCATGCCCAAATCCATTAGATCTTCATAACTCTGTTTTGCTTTTTCTGCTAGATCATCAAGTTCTTTATCTGCTAACTCTCCTAGTCCTTTAACCATAGGTAAAGCGGCAGATATTTTATCAAATTCTGCTATACTTCGCTCAAGGTTGACAGTTTCCTTTTTGACTTCTTTTGAAGGCTCTGGTTTTTCAACCTGCTCCATGGTCTCTTTAACTTCTGGTAGATCTAGTAGTTCTTCTAATTTCTTTGTCATAATAATACTTATCTTCTCTTGCCTTGGTGGAATAAATCTTTTTCAGTGATAACTCTAAATTGGATACCATTCTGTTTACAATAGGCCGCGGCCGCTTCCCATTTCGCTTTGTTTTTTACATAGTTGGCTTGATTATATGTACTCTTTCCAACACTTTCTTTTACTGTGTGATTCTCTGGTTTAATTTCAATTATTTCTGCTCGTGTTTTACCTGACTTGTTTGAATACACAATAAAAAAGTCTGGAACATAAATTGTATATTTTCCATTAAGAGGATTTCTGTAAGGAATCTTTATACTTTCACTTGCCCATTTTGCAACAGCAGGATGTTCATCGCACATTTTCATAAAGTGCCATTCCCAACTGGAACGGTACATTGGTGTTTTTGTTCCTATGTATTTGTCGGGATTTTTTAATTCATATTTGCCTCTAGCAAAATTCCCTAAACGAGCCATTATGTAAATATATTCCTTTTGGCAGGATTATCTAATTTCTTTGGTCTTGCACGACCAATAGTGCTTGTTGGCACTCTGTTATTATTTAAAATTTCTCCAATTAGATCAGTAAGTTGAACATCTGTAAAGTTTCTAATCTTATCTAAAAATGTTAAGGGATTAACATTATCAATTTTTGCTTGACGTAAAATAATAAAACTTGTTGTTTGAGCCGCTTGCTTTTCCATTCCTCTTTTTTCAAAAAATGCAAGATAAGCATCAGAATCTGTTGCTTTAAATTCTAATGGACCATTATTATATGCATCAAAAAATTGTCTAGTTTTATCACTAGATGTAGTTTCTTTTTTTGTTTCTGATATTGGAAGATTTGAATATTCAGTCATTTATTTTACCTTATAGAGGACTTACTTGATTAGCATTATTTGTTGCTGTATTATTTTGTGTTTGAATTTGTCCTGCTTGTGTTCCACTTACATTACTAGGAGCCGCAAGTACAGCATTGTTATCTAATCTACCTTGACTAGTTACAACTGCTTCTGCTCCTTGACCTAGTGCATTAGTTGCTATATTTTCAACTTCTTGTTTAACGCCTGCTTTGTTTAATTGTTTTGCATTTTCATATGTGTTCTTTGCTTTGATTGCAGTACCAATAAGTGCAAAAGGATTATTATAAACATTAGGATCAAATAAATCTCCTATAACATCTAAACCTCCTGCAAGCACACCACCAGCACCAAACAGTGATGGAGTGCCTCCACCGAACAATCCTAGTGGTGAAGGGTTTTTATCATAGTGTAGTTGTGCAAAACCATCAGGACTTCCTATTCCTACAATTCCACTTGAATATTTTACACCTTCGTAAATTACAGTCATATTATTTTCTGCTGGCTGTGAACTAGAACTTTCTAGTCTAGGCGCTTGCCATTCACTTATCATAGGATTGATTAGTGTAAACTCATTAAACTTGTGTTGGCTTAATTGGAATATGCTAATTCTTCTAAAAAAGCGTCTGCTTCTGTTACTGTCTAAACCAAATTTAATTTTCTGTTGTTTACCGTAAGGTGAGTTGTAAGTAATTTGTCTAGATAGTGCGTCGGCATATTGTGAGTCAGCGTATGTTGCTTTAAAATATTGTTGCCACATTCCATTTACTACATCAGCATTGTCGTCATGGAAACTAAAAGTAACAGGTTGATAATCAACTCTTGTTTGAATATTAGTTTTCTTTCCATACTGATTAAACGTTTGTGTTTGTACAGCCACACTAGGTAAATTTACACCCTTAACTAGCATTCCTACTTCTGTGTTAGGTGCAGATTTTAAAAATCCTAAATTAGCCGCTAGTCCTGCTAGACGTTGAACTGTACCATCAATTTCAAAATAACAATGATACAGAAACTGACTTTTAGGCATGAGCCTATTATAGTTGTCAGTGAATAACCTTGCCGCATGTGCATAGTCATGCATATCGCCATTTGATGTTAGCGATGCCGCAGTGCTTGAAAATAATTTATTAATCCATCCCATACTAATATTTAGTCACAAAAAAAGGTCGAAGATTTTTAGTCTCCGACCTTTTAATTTTCTATTAGCCTGTTGCTAAAGTTCTAATTGTTCTACCAATAGCACTACCAATACCGTCAGGCTGACCAGCGCCGTTAGTTTGGATTGCGTTGTCATATTGGATAGACATTTGGATATCTACTGGGTTTGAATCACCATAACTTAACTGGTTGTAGTTAATGTCAGTAATGAAACAACCTACTAATTCAAATGTTTCAAGCACCGTAGGAGCATTAGCGCCGTTACCACCATCTAGAATTTCAATTCTAGTTTTGAATTTGTAGTCAATACCACTTGCCGCACTTGATTGTTCGAAGAAATCAAACTGCTTCTGCATTTGCTCACCGCATAGTTTGTTAACTGCGTTAGTAACATCATCACGTACTGTAAGTGTGATTGGTTGCCATGTATGCTTACCTGCATAATAAACTTTTGAGTTGTACACATCGATTGTGATTGGCTCAAAGTTAACTTGAGGTCTTGTTACATCGATTACTTGTTTTGTCAGTTCCACATTGGGCGAACCAGCACCAAAATTTTCAAGTGTCGCTCTAAAACGATACTTTAGTTTTGGCATCAACAAGCCTTGTGAGTTTGCTGACTGGTCATTTGCCAATGGCACTGTAAATCTTGATAAACTTGAAATTGCCATTTTAATTTGCTCCTTGTATAATTTTATTTATCACCATTATTGGTTGCCCAAACTAGCAATTTCACCTGTGTTCTTTAAGCGTAGTGGAATATAAATGAACTCCACACTCTTCACTGGTTCAATTGCAATATCAACGTATAGTTCATTACGATCAATTCTTGCTGGTGTGTTGTTTGAATCATCACACACAACTAGGAAATCGTAAAGTGCTCTTTGACCTACTAGTTCAAGAAGTAGACTTTCACAAGCCTGTTTAATCTCGTCTCTAGTAATCTTATCATTTGGTTCAAACATAAACGGTTTAGCAAGCAATCCTAATTGACGTCTTAAGTATGCTGTTAAACGTGCAACGTTGATTCTGTCTAAAGCACTTGCATTTCTTGCTCTTGTGTATTGACCAAAGTTAACTAATCCACTTCCAGTAATAAATGTTAATGGGTTAATTTTAACTCCTGCCATTGTGTCACGTACACCTTCATTAAGTGAAACAGGTTTAAACTCTCCTTCACTGTCAATAAAGCCAACACTTGAAGCATTTGTAATACCACCGCGTCTTGTACCTGCTGGTGCAAACCATGGATAAGAAACTGCATCACTTAATGCAATAGTTCTTAACATCATGTAACTTGGTGGAACAACAATGTTGTTACCGTTAACGTCTGTTGTAAATCCTGATGGATAAAACATTCCCATATACTCGTCGTATGTAGTAACACCTGTTTCACCATCTGCTAGTGCATTGTTTGAGTTGTTTCCATACTCTAACAATTCTGTTGCAGAACTTCCTAAACGCATTGGAGTATCAGCAACTACAAAGCCTGTGATTCCTCTGTCAATGTTTAGGTTAACTAGGTTACTTGCACACTCTACATAACCTGGACATGCAAGTAATGTAAAGTTACGTGTTTCTTCATCACGCATATCTTGGTTAGTATCAATCTCACTCTTGATTGCAGAAACTACAGTTTTACGTTGAGCATGTCTGCCAAATAAACCTGAACCATCTTCTGCTTGTGTGTTAAATCCAATCCAACGGTTAACTTTGTATCCGCTCATTGGTTCATCACTTCCGCCATTGTAAGTTGTACCCGTACCTTGGAATCTAATGTTAGCACCGTTATTAGCATTAACATCTACATGACCAACTACAAATTTCTTAACATTGAAACCTGAACGTCTAGTGTTCCATAACAACATACCTCTTGGATATAAGTCTGGATCTGGAGCGTCTGGGTCTAGGTAATCGCTTGTTAGGTAATCTGCAATATCTGCCGCAGTGTCACCTGTTGCACCTGATACACCATAACGTGCATCTGCAAACAAGATACCTTCTTCTGTAGTTTGATCACTTACATCAATAGCAACCCACTCTAATGTGTTACCATCATATTTGTAAATGTTTTGACCATATTTTTCTGTGTCGCCAGTGTCAACCCAAATATCACCGTTTTGTAATGCACTTGCATCACTTTGTTGTGTTGGTTCAGTTGCTGAAACAATTGGACCATTTGGATCTGTGTTTGGCAAGTAAGTTTGATAACCTACCCAAGTAGTACCGTTGTGTACCATGATATCTACTTCATCAAGTGTAGTTGAATACCATAGTGTTCCATCTGCTGGAGTACTAGTTGGAGCAGTTGTGCTTGCTTGATAACTTAATGGCTTCCAGTTACTGATAACAATACCACCATTAAAGTCTCCTCCTGTAGGAGCATTGTAAACATTATCTCTGCTAGTTGTAAATCCTAGATCAGCAATAGCAGTTCCTGCACTACTGTTTCTAATGTAGATTTCGCCACCTAGTGAATGTGTAAGTTGTAATCTACCATCTGTAGTTACACTTGCAACAATGTTAGTAAATCCTGCGCCTGAAATTGCTGTTGCAACTGCCGCCGCATCTGTACCATTAATTGTTACTGTCTTTTCGCTTGAAACAGTTGCTGAACCTTTTACTGATTCTGCAATGATTAAAGCATGACCGTTAGTTACAGTTGGCGAAGTTCCACCTGAAGCAACTGTTGGAGATACCGCTTGTCTGCGATAAATTTTAAAGTTAGCCAAAGGTTTAGCAAAATCGTCACCACCTGTATTTTCAATTCTTTGATTAGTGTAGTCACTGTCAACAAACAATGTACCAACAGCAACATTTGCGCCGCCGCCTGTTGCATCTAGTGCATAGTTTGCCGCTTCACGTGAAGCATATATTGGTGCATTTACTTGTGACCAAGTATCTGTTGCATCACTCCACTGTTTAACTACCCAGTTAGCACCTAAATTTGGTACAGTTGTTTTAACCCAAACACTACCTGTTGGTCTTGCTGAACTTACTGTAGAAGCATCAATTGTTTGAGTGTCACCTGTTTTCCAAGTTGGTACTTGTGAATGTTTTGAAATTTGTAAAGTAACTCCTGGCTTGTAACCTACTGTTAAACCTAAAGTGTTTACAAGTCCATATGTTTGTCCTGGATTACCTGGATCAGCAACTTCTTCTAATCTCAATGCACCATCTTTTGTTGAATCAGTATTAGCACCAGCAGAACCATCTGTGTAGATCTCTACACGGTTTGTTGATGTTGCTTTTGCTCCAATACCATCAATACCTGCGGCATTAATTGAAGCCGCCATGTTTTGTGCATCACTACCACCGTGTGCTGATGAGTAAGTAACTTCAGTTCCGTTAATTTTCATAACAGGTGTACCACTAATAGTACCGTTAGTTAAAGTAGTTCCTTGTACTACTGGCCAACTAGTTGCCCAACAATCTGAAGTAAATGTGTTAACACTACCTAGTGAACCAAAACCTGTGTTTGTAGTTGAACCTACTTTTACCCAAGCATTGTCGGAGTTTTTGTACCACATTTGATTTTCTGTGTTCCAAGTAACAATAGCATAATCGCCCTTTGATCCCACAGAAGTTTTGACACCTGTGTAAGTTGCACCTGACACACCGTCTAAATCAGATGAACCTGTGATAACTGTGATTGTTTTGTTAGTGAATTTTTGTGTAGAAGCGTCCCATTCGAAAACACCGTATGCAGTGTCGTCGACATCAAACCAGTATGTGCCATCAGTCGCATCGCCTGTTGGTGCACTTGCTGATCCTGTTAATTTTCCTAAATCAACATCTGCTCTTACAACATATGCTCTGTTAGCAACACCTAGATATGAGTATGCCGCTTGTAATCCGTATTCGTTTAATTCGTTTCCGTGTAACGGATTATTTGATGTATCTGTATAAAATGTTGGATTACCAAATGTGTCAGTTAATTCTCTCTGACTTGTCATTAGATAAACTTTTCCTGCATTGGCTTTTAGTGTGCCTTGTGCAGTTCCTGTACCACTACCGTTTGGTTTGCTCTCTGCTGTTGCCACCATAATTAGTGGAACAGTTGCACCAGCGGCAGGGGTGTAAAAACTTTCGTCAATTACGTTGACTTCAACTCCTGGTGATGTTAGTGCCATATTAATAACTCCTTTTGATTCACTTACACATATTTAGCCACGATCTCTAAAAATGCGGTATAATATACAGCGAAAAAGGGGCCGAAAAGGGCGGGTAAATACAGTTATGAATAGACCTTTATGTAAATCATGTAAACGCAGACCCTGTGCAGTAAACTACAAGAAGGGTCGTAAGACCTATTATAGAAGCAAGTGTGAACAGTGTGTTCAAGGTAGAACACCAAGCACACCTATGTGGTATCAACTTGGATATCGTCAAAAAGACAAGTGCGATAAGTGTGGGTTTACCAGCAAACACACTGAACAGTTTGCTGTGTATCACATAGACGGTAAACTAACAAATTGCCGTCATGCTAATCTTAAAACTGTTTGTGCTAATTGTCAGCGTGTTCTACACAAAGAAGGATTTACTTGGAAGCAAGGTGATCTAACACCCGATTTTTAAGAAACTCTACACTGCTGTTGTTCTCAATTACAGCATCAAATTCTACATTACACCATGCCCATTCTGATACGTGTACATCAGGATATTGTTCTTGCATCTTGTTAATAAAAACTATACTGTCATTCTTTTTCTTATCAGCAGAAACTCGCATTTGTTTTTGTGCTATGTCCCACCATTCAGGATCATCACCACGCTTTACACGCCATAGTTTACCGCCAATACTTTTGATCATTTCTGCTTCATTTTCAAAACGTACATCGGGTATAACAAAATCTGTTTCAGGATGTGCAAGTAATTGCTGTTTTACTAGACTAACCCATATACCATCATAGAAGCCATTACGCATACAGTCTGTACCAAATAGTTGTAGCACCAAACGAGGAGTTACAGGTTTACCTAGTTCTGTACTCCAGTAAGGATCTACTTTTTCACGCCATGCACGTGACTCGTCTGTGTTGCCTTCTAGCATTTCTCTATCCCAATTGAAAACACTAGCAACGCCGTCTTTAAGTCTATCTGCAAATGAAATTTTTGTAAAGCCTCGTTGCTCTACCAAGAAGTCTGCAACAGTTCCTTTACCTGAACCAATTAACCCACAAATACCGATTATCATAAAAGATCCTTTATTCTTGAAAGCATCTTCTAATTGTATAGTCATTAATATGGAAAGTCAAGAAGTTTTTAGCCAATTACAAATGATAATGGCTTACTGCCATCAGCATAGTTTGCTAAATCTTGTTCCAGTTTCTCCATTTCGGCTTGGGCATCTGCTTTGAGAGCATCGCCGTTTAGTGATGTACCACCTTGTGGTGTAGATATTGTAGCAAATTTTGATCTTGCTTCACCTAGCATGTATTTGCTTACTGCTAGTGTGTAGTCTTTTAACCATTGTCCAGCGTAAGGATCACTCAATAAATTGAAGTCTGGACGTTGATTATAAATCTGCATCAGTACTTGTTCGTCTCCTCTTGGACGTTGCATAATAGTAAGTTTTTTACTCACTGGTTCAAATTTAAAGTTAATAAATGATCCAAACATTCTACCTACTAGTTCTTGATATCCTGCAAAAGCATAGTAAGTTGCAAGTCCGCCCATCTGTGTTGAACTTAAAAGATATGTATTTGTATAAGCCAAGTTAAACGGTTCAAACAATGTACCGCCATCGCCGCCGCCTGTTCTTGAACCAATCGAACGTCTAAAAAGTTCACGCACTTCCATTACTTCGTTTGGAAGAATATAATCGTTAGTATCTTCTTGTAATTCTAGGATTGCATAAGATTCTTCAACTGCATTTTCTGCACGTTGTCTGTATTTGCCTAGTGCTTTTTCTAGTGCTACTTCATAATGGTTGGGATCAAGTTCTACATCAATCATTCCGTCGCCAAGTAGTGTGCGACAGTAATTAAAAACCTGTTGTTTTTTGTTTTCTAAATCGTTGCTCATATATAATACTTATCCTTAACCAATATTAACCCAATCGCCGCCTGTCCATAATAGAACTAGTACATCTGCTAGATTTACACCGTCGACTTCATAATACCCACTTCTATTTACAGCATCAACTCTAACAGTATTATTTTCAGCAACATCATTGCATTCTATACTAACAATTTTACCTATAGTTGTTACTGCTGGAATTGTAATTCTATGATCGTGTGCGACTACATCAACTATAATTCTTTCTTGGCGTAAATCGTCATATAATGAAACTGCTGGTGCGCCTCCAACACTTCCTGAATAACTTGTTGTATATGATACTGTTCCGCCTGCTTGTGCAATATCTGAATTAGAAATTGATATACCTGTAATTGTAGCACCTGTAAAGTCTACTGTTGTTCCTGATGGATAATCAACTGTATTGCTTCCGT
>Ga0255780_10002547_pt1 | contig 16338 bp, 17 predicted proteins | sample 071ome_32_FD_179978 | JGI IMG/M metagenome (GOLD analysis project Ga0255780, IMG submission 179978) | Coastal salt marsh microbial communities from the Groves Creek Marsh, Skidaway Island, Georgia - 071405AT metaG (version 2) | ecosystem: Environmental > Aquatic > Marine > Intertidal zone >... | reverse complement strand
CGTCCCGTCATCCGCATGAGCCCCCCGGGGGGGGGCCGCTGCGGACGGAGCCCCCCCCTGCGGAGGGCCCCAGCCTCCTCCTGCGGGGAGATCCTTCGTCAGAAGGAGGATGCAGGGAGCGGAGATGGGTACGGGGGCGGGATACGGGATACGGGCTGCGGACGGAATCCGTCTCCGTCTCCGTCCCCGTATCGGGGGAGGTTCCCAGGCTCTCAGATGGAACCCCCTGACCATCCTGCGGAGGGGAGCCCCGCTGCGGACGGAGTCCCCCCTGCGGAGGGCTGGAGCTCCTCCTTCAGAATGAGGTGGTACGGGGACGGGGTACGGGCTCCGTCTCCGTCCGTCCGTCCCGTCATCCGCATGAGCCCCCCCGGGGGGGGCCGCTGCGGACGGAGCCCCCCCTGCGGAGGGTCCCCAGCCTCCTCCTGCGGGGAGCTCCTTCGTCAGAAGGAGGATGCAGGGAGATCCCAGCGGAAGGGCGGAGATGGGTACGGGGACGGGATACGGGATATGGGCCCCCCGGAGCAGAAAACGAGACGGCCGATGGCCGACGGGGGTAGGGGGGCGGAGCCCCCCCCCGGAGCAGAAAACGAGACGGCCGATGGCCGACGGGGGTAGGGGGGCGGAGCCCCCCCCCGGAGCAGAAAACGAGACGGCCGATGGCCGACGGGGTTAGGGGGGGCTCCACCCCCCTCACGCCTTGATGTAGTACGGCGCGAGGCACTTCTGTAGCTTGGCCGGGAACGTGAGCGTCCCCGGCGCGATGCCGTGGGCCTCGGGCTTCAGGAGAGCCTGGAGCTTCTCGTCCTTCTCCACCAGGATCTTCGAGCCCTCCTTGAGGTCGTGCTCGCGGAGGTACACGCCGATGCGGCGCGTGACCTCCTTCCGCGCGATCTTCTCGGAGGGCTTGAGGCCGAGGAAGTCGGCCAGGGGCTTCTCCACGGAGACGGGGATGCTGAACACGGAGACCGTGTTCGTAGCCCTGCGCACGCGCCGCGCGCGCTGGAAGAGGCCGCGCTGGGAGCGCTTCTGGACTCGGACAGCCTTGACGACCTCACCGAGCCCGGCGACCGCGGCGTCGATGGGCGCCAGGGCCTCCGCGGCCGCCGCGGCCGCCCCCTGGATCCCCTCCGCGTTCAGCCTCTTCGCCCCGGCCAGGCGCGCGACCTTGGCCAGGGCCGCGCGGACCCCGCGGAGCTCCTTCGCGAGCGTCTTCTGCGCCTCCGAGAGCTTGGCGTCGAGCTCCGCGTAGTTCGAGAGGGCGACCTCCACGGCGGAGGGCTCCTCCGGCGCGGGGGCAGCGGGCTTCGCGGGGGCAGCGGGCTTCGCGGGGGGCGGCGCGGCGGCCTTGGCGGCCGCGGCCTTCTTGGCGGCGGGGGTGACGATCTTACGGGGAGCGGAGGGCATGGTCACGGTCTCGACGAGGGGCGGGAATACTACGGTACCGTGAGGAACTCTTACGTCGTTGTTTTTACTGTCTGGCCAAGGGGCGACGACCCGGGTGGCCGTCGACATGGGCAGGCGGACTGAGACGAAGCGGCTCAGCAGCGGGCGGTCAATTGCGTGCGCGCGCCGCGTGCTCGCGAAGACGCGCACGCCCCGACGGTGCGCGCCCTCAAGGGCGCACCGCCACGCCGCGGCGTGGCCGCGCGCGGCCAGGTCGAACCCCGCGATGCCCACAGCCGTCCCCTGGGCCCGGAGGACGACCTCGAGGAGGCGCTCGGGGTCGCAGAGCGCCGCGTCGAAAACGACCGCCTGCGTCCCCCGCACGCGCCAGTACCACAGCCCCGCCTCGCCCGTGTCCGTCGCGACCTCCCCGAGCCCGGGCGGGGCGGGCGCGAGGAGGTCCGCCAAGACGCCCAGGGCCGGGACCCGCGGCCCGGCCGTCAGCAGCACGTGGCCCGCGGTCGCGTCGCGCACGGCCCGAGCGGTGGCGAGGCCCGTCATGATGCGTACCCGGGCACCGACGCCCTTACTCGCTGTCGTCGTCGGCGAGGAGGATATCGTTCGCGAACGAGACCGTCCGGTACTCCTCCCGGTCCCCCCGGTCCTCCGGGTCCTCCGGGTCCTCCGGGTCCTCCGGGCCCGCCGCGTCCTCGGCCCCCGGGTCCACCCACGCCCGACACTCCCCGCGGAGGACGTACCAGTCCCCCTCCGCGTCCGGGGCGCACGTGCAGGCCAGGAGCGCCCCGCGGCGGACGCGCAGGCGGGCCCCCGGGCGGACGAAGAACTCCTTCGGGGACGGGAAGTCCAGAAGCACCTCCCCGCGGGTCAGCGCCGCGTTGTCCCCCGCCCGCGCGTCCGCGGAGACGGCCAGGGTCGCCCGGGGTGCGCGGTCGGTCAGCCACCGGACCGGCGCGCGGAGAAGGAGCGCGGTCCCCCCGGCGGAGACGTACGCCGACGATGGGCGGACGCCCGCGACCGTCGCCCAGACCTCGCCCCCGACCTCGACACCGACCAGGTCCGCAGGGAGCCCTGCGGTCGCCGGGGGGTCCAGCCGCGCCTCGCCCGCCAGGCACGTCACCCGCGCGCGCCGGACGAGGGCACCCGTCGGCACCGCCGCGTACGCGCCCCCTCCACCGATCTCCATACCCGTAAGGCGGGAAAAACTCGGGACGGATATCGGGGCGCGCGATGATGACGACGCGCGATCTCATCATGGCGCGCTACGCCGACCCCCGCGGGGCGGACCCCGCGCACGTCGGGGTCCTCCGGAACCTGGCCGTCCGCCACAAGATCCCCTACCCGGAGGAGACGACGTTCCGCGTCCGCGCCGCCCTCCGCGGCGACCTCGAGGCGAGCCTCGTCAAGTTCCGCGGGGTCCTGAACAAGCTCACGGACGAGAACTACCTCCGTCTCCGGGACGACGCCCGCGCGCACTTCCTCCCGGAGCACGCGGAGCACTTCCTGGCGGCCATCGACACGGCCCTCCGGAAGCAGAAGGGGCGGCTCGTGCGCCCGCTCTCCGACCTCGCCATGGAGCTCGTCGGCGCCGACGGCGTGCGGAGCGCCTGGGACGGGGAGGTCCTGGCCGACGAGCTCCTCCAGTTCCGCAGGGGGGAGGAGGACATCGACTCCACGGAGCAGTACGACGCCTGGTGCGAGTACCTCGCCGCGCGCCTCGAGATGGTCAACCGCGTCGAGGCCGCCCTGCGCGTCGGGAGCCTCACCCCCGCGCGCGTCGTCGACGCCTGCGCCGACCGCCTCGCGGACCGCTCCCAGACCGCGCACGTCCTCATGGCCCACGTGGCCGTCGCGGAGCGCCTCCGCGAGGCGGGAGTCCTTTCCGCCGCGGACGGGAAGAGGCTCCGCGATGCCGTCACGCGGGCACCACCGGCGAAGCCGATGATCCGCTTCAAGGTCCTCGACCTGCTGTGAAGCCAAAAAACGACGGGGACCCCCCGAACCCGCTCCAGTGCAACCAAACCATGGGCGGCAAGGGCAAGCGCACGAGGACCGCGAGCGGGGAGCTTGCCAAGGAGTCCCCCGAGGGAGACGCCGACGCCAAAATGGTAGAGACTCGGGACGCCAAGAAGGCCCGCCTGACCAACGAGGCCGAGGAGACTTTATACAATACGGCGGAGGAAAAGCGCCGCATCGCGGAGCTCAAGGAGCAGTTCCCGAAGATGACCGTCGAGGAGTTCCACCATGCCCTCTCCACGTTACTGGGGTTCCACCACAAGACCATGGGGCAGATTGCCAAGACCAAGGAGGAGCTGGTCAGATTTCGCGGGGAGCTCGAGGACTCCGAGTCCTCCGCCAACAAGAAGATCTGCGAGCTCCTCGACATACTCCTCAGGGAGATCGAGACCCAGGAAGAAGTCCTCCAGGAGCTCATCCAGAACGTCAAGGAGATGAACGAGAAGGTGGACGCGGCAGAGGGCCGCCTGCAGCGCGCCCAGGACGCCTTCAGTGAAATCGCGGATTTCATCGACAACTATCGCTGGTAAGCGCAGAGACGCCCACGTTGCGGGCACCTCTCCCCAGGGGCGGTGCCGTTTTACCGCGAACTATCATTGATCTTCATCAGCAGGAACGCACAGAGCATACGGAGTCTCACCATATCCAAGTCCTTTTCGTCGCGCCAGTCCGCCTTTTTGATCCTCTCCGCGACGTCGACCAGCGACCCGGACGTGGAGCTCTCCCGGAGGAGGTTCTGGAGCCGCCGCACCCCCCCGGGGCCCAGCAGCTCATTCGTCGCCTGGCGGAGGGACATACCCCCCTCGCCAGCACCCGCGCCCCGGGTGGTCGTCCGCGCACGCGAGACCGCCGGTTTGCTCCCCGACGGACAGTGCATCTCCTTCGGAGCCGCAGGAGAAGTCTTCGCCCCGGGGACACACTCCCAGGAAAGGACGGTCGTCTTGGACGGACCCGTGCCCCCGGAGGAGGAGCGATCGCGCGAGGAGGACGGCGCTCCGCCAGAGATTCCCCGGGTGCCACGACCCCTCGCCGTCGGCCTCTTTCCCTGCCCCCTCCTGGATGATTGGGAGGAGCCGGACATCTCTTTTCCCCTTCCGCCAAAATAACAGCCACATCGTGCGATGCCCCAGACGCATCCCTCCCCCTAACGGCGCTGCTGCTTCGCCAGCGCCGCGCGGGCCGCCTCGTTCATGGCCTCCATCTGCCGCGCGCGGGCGAGCTCCGTCTCGTACGCGATGTCCGCCCGCCGCCGCCGCTCCTCGCGCTCGCGCAGGACGGCGCTCTGCTCCCCCTCCCCGGGCGGGGCCTTCAGCGAGGCCTCGCGCTCCCGCATGACGGACTTGATGTCCAGCGCGCCGGTGTCCGAGAACGTCTCCCCGGGGTGCATCAGCGTCTCCGTGTTCGCGCGCATCAGGTCGGTGAACGAGACGGAGCCCTCGGCGCCGCCGTAGTCCTCCATGCGCTCCGTCCCCAGGACGCGGGTGCCGACACTCAGCCGGTGGAAGGCCTCCGGCTCCGCCGCGGCCTGCGCCCGCCGCGAGCGCCCCCCGACCACGCGGCACTTCTCCTCGAACACGCGCTGGAAGTCCTTGCTCGACTTGCGCATGCGCTCCAGGTCGCTCTCCGCAAGGCCCATGTCGGCCGCGGCGCCGTCGCCCAGCGCGTGCTCGTCGTACCCGTAGTCGTCCTGCTCCGGACGGACGTACGTCGCCTCGAAGACCGCGTTCACCCGGTCGCGCTCCGAGGTCGCGGCGGCGGCGCGGGCGAGGGCCTCGCGCCGCCGGCGGGCGTCGGCGAGCGCGCGGCGGAAGCAGGCCTTCACGATCGCGAAGGCGAGTTCGCTCCCGCCCTCCGCGTCCGGGTGGACCGCCGCCGCCGTCCTGCGGAAGGCCGCCGTCACCTCGGCGTCCTCCGTCGGGGGCGCGATCAGGCCCAGGACCGCAAGGGCATCGAAGTCCTCGGCCCGCGGCGTCTTCCCGCGGGCGACGGCGGAGTCGAAGCGGTCCCGGCAGCGCGTCTGCGTCTGTCCCATCTCAGCCCGAACCCTGCCGTCTTCTCCCCCGCGGGCCTTACCCGACCAGAAGAGGTAGGCCTGCGCCTCTAAAGTGGAGGAGCACCCCGGGGGGCGCACAGAGCCTCGATTCTCACTCCGGGTCCGGATGATCGGCCAGGGCGCCTTCTCCCGCGTCTTCGCGGACCCAGACGACCCCTCCGGCTTCTGCTTCCGCGAGAGAGACCCGAAGACGGACCATCAGTCGGACCAGGAGTCGGACCAGGAGTCGGACCAGGAGCAGAATGTCCCATCCCCCGCGGAGGTGCGCGAGGTCGCCATCTGGCGCCACCTGTGGCCGGAACGCCCCGCGGACGTGGTCGTCCCCGGGGCCTCGCTGCGCCTCCCGAGGGTACCCGGGGAGGAGCTGCGGGGGGTGCTGAATCGGGGCGACTGCCCCCCGCCGGGGCTGCGGGGGCAGGTTCTCTGCGCCGCCCTGGACCTCGCGAAGCTCCACGCGGCGGGGTTATACCACGGGGACGTCTCCACCGGGAACGTGATGGTCTCGCCGGGGCGCATGCACCTCGTCGACTTCGCGGGCGCCTCGACCGTCAGGACGCTCCACCTCCGTCCGAAGGAAGGCTATGCCTGGACCCCGGGGTTCGTCGCGCCGGAGGTCGTGCGCGTGACCTACCCGAACACCCCCTGCGAGGGCCTCGACCGACAGCTCCGGCAGCGGGGACTTCCGAGTGACGTCTGGTCCCTGGGGGCGGTGGTCTACTCGCTCGCTACTCGTCAGAAGGTCATGACGAGAAGGGATGACATACAGACGGTGCGGCGAGGGGGCTCTCTCGAGGGACGGGTCCGTCAGTGGCGGACGGAGGTCGCCGAGTGCCTGCGCGACAGGGAGGACGCGGAGGGGATCTACGAGATCTTCTGCTCGTGCACAGAGCTGGTCCCGAGGATGCGGATGTCCGCCGGGGACATCGTCGAGAAGCTGGGCGGTCGCCCCCCTGCGCCGCGCGGAAGGGCGACGCCGCCGGCGTCGCGTGGCGTCTCCGCGCTGGAGGCGCGCATGCCACGCGAGCACCGAAGGGACGTCCTTCGGATCCGTCGGCGCTTCCTGACAGAGTACGCGTCCGTCCCGCGGGTGCGAGACTCGACGGACATGGACCTGGCGGATCTCCACAGAGCGACGGTGATCCTCGCGGAGGGAAGGACGGAGGCGGCATTCGAGTGGGAGGTCCTCTGGATATGGGACATCCTCGAGGCGCTCGACTATGACCTGGAGGGCTCCGCCCCCCTGCCCCCTCGGACTCCGCCCCGCCGCCGAGGGAATGCGAGATGAGGCCCCCCTACCACGACGGCACAGGGACACTCGAGATCCCGGCGAGGGCTGGCAGGGCGGAAGACGAGATGACGGGCGCGGGCGGCGCGATCCCCGGGCCCGCCGACCCGCGCGACACGCTCACGAGGTGGATGACCGCGACGGAAAGCGAGAAGACCACCGCGAAGGCGCCCATGGTCCGCACGGGGCGGTACCCCGGCTCGCGCTCATACTTGCTCCGGTGGGCGGCGGCGGCCACGCCCCCGAGGACGACGGAGAAGGCCAGATTCGCGACGACGTTCGCGGAGCTCATAAGGGATGGTGTCCGCCCCAGCCAAAATAAAATCTTGAAATTCACCGATGTCCGGGGTCGTCCTGGAGCAGAGCTGGGGGGACATCGCCGGCCTCCTCTCCGGAGCCGGGGCTGACCGGGTCCGCGTCCTCCTGTCCCCGTCGCCGGAGCCCGCGCTGACCCTGGCCTGCGGCAGACGGGAGCTCCGCGTCGCGGGCTGCGGCTCCCTGGGGGGCGAGTCCGTCGCGCTCTCGGTCCGCACGGAGGACATCGTGGAGGTCCTCCAGAGCCTGGGCACGGGGGTCTCGCGGTGCACGGTGGTCTGGAACCCGGGCAGCGGGGCGGACACGATGAACCTCCTGGTGCTCTCCGCGCCGGACGGCCGCCGCTGGGAAATGGTGCGGACGGACCTGCACGTCATCCCGCGGCGGACGATCGAGCAGTTCTGCCGGGAGGTCCTGGCGGCGGTCGCCGCCAAGGGCGCCGTCGACCCGGAGGACCTGCGCGAGCTCCCGGGGTACGGCGGACTCGCGGAGGCCCTGTACGACCACGAGCACTGCGGCCTCAACCTGCGCGACCTCGGGCTCCCGCGCCCGCCCGGCCTCGGGTGGGACGCGGGGAACGGGGTCTGGGCCGCGCCGGCGCGGCAGGTCATCCACTACCTGATGCACGCGGCAGTCCAGCACGGCCATCCGTTCGGGGAGGCCATGCGGCCCGTCATCGAGTTCCTGACGATCGACGAGGACGACCCGGAGAGCCCGGCGGACCCCCCCTGTGATATGGACGCGGTGGCGGCCCGGCTGGGCGAGTCCCTTTGAAAACGTAAGTCAGTCTCACCGGGAGTCCGGAAAGGAAAATCCCCGCCTTGGGCAGTCCCCCCCCCCCCCCCGACCATGATCGCCCCCACCGTCCACGACCCGCGCAAGTCCCGCTACAGCCTGTTCCCCATCGTCCACACGGGACTCTGGGACCTGTATAAGCAGGCCATCGCCTCGTTCTGGACGGTGGAGGAGATCGACCTCCACGAGGACCGGGAGATGTTCGAGCTCCGCCTGACGAGGGACGAGCGCGAGTTCGTGCAGACGGTCCTGGGATTCTTCGCGAACGTCGATTCCGTCGTCATCCACAACATCGCCGCCAACTTCATCCAGAAGGCAGAGGAGTACGGGTTCCCCCCGGAGGCCACGGCGTTCTACAGCTACCAGTGCTACAACGAGTCGATCCACGGGGAGACGTACTCGCAGATGATCGACTCTCTCGTGCGTGACCCGGAGCGCAAGGACTTCCTGTACAACGCGATCGTGGAGGACCCGTCCGTCCGCCGCATCGGCGACTGGATCGGGACGTGGGTCATGGCCGACGGCCTGACGCCCGTCCAGCGGCTGATCGGGATGGCGTGCGTGGAGGCCGTGATGTTCTCGGCGGCCTTCTGCTCCATCTACTGGCTCAAGAAGCGCGGCCTGATGCCCGGGCTGACGTTCTCGAACGAGCTCATCTCGCGCGACGAGGGCCTCCACGCGAAGTTCGCCGTCGAGATGATCCGGGTCCTCGGGGGCTGTGACCCGGACGAGGTCACGCGAATCGTCCGCGCGGCCGTCGAGGCACAGGAGGACTTCGTCCGGCAGTCTCTCCCGGTGCGCCTGATCGGCCTGTCCGCGGACGCCATGAACGAGTACGTCCAGTTCGTGGCGGACCGGCTGGCTGTCGACCTCGGTGCGGACAAAATATTCGACACGGCCAACCCGTTCGACTGGATGGAGATGATCTCGCTTCAGGGCAAGACCAACTTCTTCGAGAAGCGGGTCGGCGAGTATCAAAAGAGCGGCGTCATCGGCGGCCGGGACACGCGCATCGCGGCGTCGGCCTTCGCCGGCGACGAGGACTTCTAGCCGGCGTCCGGGAACGGCGGGGGGTCGTCCGACATGGCGGGTAGGCACCGAAATCTCGAAATTAACGGCAAAAATGTTTTCGGGGCTCTTCCCCGCGCGTCTGACTCGACGAAGCAAGGACCCCGCCGCCGGTAGGCCTCATCTACCACAGCGCCGCACGCTATTCCACGAAGGAGTCCGAGAGAATCCTCGACGGAAGACGGGCGAAGCCCTCGGGGGTAGGGGGGCGGAGCCCCCCCTCAGAGCTTGGCCCGCACCCTGGCCTCGTCCGCGCGCGCGCCCATGCGGCGCCCCATCCGCAGGGCCATGTTCACAACAGCCTCACGGTCCAGCTTGTTCGACCGCCAGCGGGACTTGAGCCCCCCGAGCCACGCGCGGAAGGCCTTGTCGCCGAGCTTGGCCAGGCGCTCGTCCGCGGGGGGCGCGCCCGCGGGAGGAGGCGGGCGGGTCACCGCGTCCGCCGGGATCGCCGGGTTGCGCCCGACGACGGACTCCTCCGCGGGGTCGAGGAAGAGGACACCCTCGCCGGACCGCCCTGCGCGCCCCGTCCGACCGAGCCGCTGCCTGTACTCGTCCGGGTTGGTGTACTCGGTCTGGAGGACGTGCGTGACGCCCGGGAAGTCCACCCCGCGGGCGGACGCGTCCGTCGTGAAGAGGAAGTCGTCGCTGCCGGTGCGGAACCCGGCGTAGGCCGCGGCCCGCTCCTTCTGGCTCATCCCCCCGTGAAGCGTCCAGATCCGAGCCGTCGGGCACCGTGCGCGGACCACCTTCGACGCGTAGTCGACCATGAGCTGTGCCCCGAGGAAGACCATCACCTTGAACCCCCCCTCGCGGGGACGGGGCGCGTTGTCCTGCCAGGTCCGCAGGGCCGTCTGCGTCGCCGGGCTGAGGTGGGCGATCGTCCCGGTCGCGGCTGTCGATTTCCCCCCGGCCTGGGTCCGGGACGCCCGCCGCTCCGCCACGAACGCGGAGATGAGGTCCAGGTGGTGCTCGATCGGCGCGACGACGACGCGCTGGGTGATCGTGGTCGGGACCGCGGCGGTGTCCTGCTGGCCCACCACATCGACTGTCTCGTACCCCGGGCGCAGGATGCGCTTTTTGTGGATAAGGTCGTCGAGTCCGGACGGAAAGGTGGCACTGAAGAGGAAGGTCTGCGGTACCGTGGTCATCGTTGCGCGAATACGCGTGACGACGGGGAGGAACGAGGGGTCGATCATGCGGTCCGCCTCGTCGAGGACGAAGAAGCGCGTCGGAGCGAGGGCCCGGAGCGTGCGTTCCGCTGTCCTGCCCTCCGTCAGGAGCCCCTTCAGCCGTCCGGGGGTCGCCACGATGACGTGCGGGGCGCGCTCGAGTCCCTCGACGTCCTGGGACGGCTTGGAGGACTCGCCCCCGATGATGGACTGGACGCGCATGTCGTGCGGGCGACAGAGCTCGACTGCGGCCTCCGCGATCTGCTCTGCGAGCTCCCGTGTGGGGGTCAGGATGAGGGTCCCCCCCGGGCCCGGGCGGGCCGCCATCTGCTCGACGCAGGGGATGAGGAACGCGAGGGTCTTCCCGCTCCCCGTTTTCGACTTGGCGAAGATGTCTTTCCCGTTGAGCGCCGGCGCCAGGACCTTCTCCTGGATCTCCGTCAGGGAGGTGATCCCCCCCCCGGTCTGGCTCCTCCGGGAGGCGGTGCGACGGGCCTTCATCGCGCGGAGGACTCCGTAGGGGGTCCCGTTCATGAGGTCCGAGTGCTGCGACAGGACTTTCCTGGGAACCATGTACCCCACGGGTACCTTCTCCGGGCGCGTGTCGGAGCGGAGGGAGTAGATCGGGCAGCGGCTGCCCGGGGGGGCGTGGAAGGGGATAATCTCGGTCGACGCCATCGGAGGCACGAGCACGAAGACGCCCGTGGGGCTCTGGACGACGAAGTAACCCGAGGCCGCCATCCTTCTCTACCGAACCCTGGAAAGAATCGGGGGACCAGCACACGTCTATTTTTCAGCGCTTAGAAGAGAAAGAGATGCCGCGGGCTCGGGCGACGCGCGAGGACCCGCTGCGGAACGTAGGCGATTTGAAGGAGGAGGCCATGCGGGACTTCGCCAAGCGGGCGTTCGATAAGCGCCACCCGGTCATCCTGACCGCGCTCCGCGCGCTCGCCCAGACGGACGGGGTCGTGTACGGCGGTTTCGCGATGAACCTGCTCTGCCCTCCGGACCGCCGCTTCTACAAGGAGGGGGAGGACCTCTTCGACATCGACGTCCACAGCAAGCACCCGAAGAAAACCGTGAAGGTCGTCCTCGAAGCGCTGAAGAGGGAGGGCTTCCCCGCCGTCAGCGCCCGTCCCGGCCTTCACGAAGGGACCATCAAGGTCTACGCACGGGGGATCAACGTGATGGACGTGACGGCGGTGAGAAGTGATAATGTTCCCATTAACATTAACAATACGATCCTTGCGCGGTATCACGGGATCCTTGTGCGCCTCGAGGGACTCAACTCCCTCGTGGAGGGAGCTCTGTTGGTCCTTGCAAAGCCCGGGGAATCTGGGTTCCGCTGGGAGAAGATGGCGCATCGTCTCGTGTCGTTCCTAGGTGCCTTTCGGCCGCAGGTGCGGCCGAAGGTGGAGGAAATGACGGATTCGGAGAATGCCAGCAAGATGTACCGGTTCGCCGCCAAGAACGGGTGCGGGGTAATCTACAACTCTGAAAACTCTGCCATCAATAGTCATAGTCCCTTCACCGTCGTCCTCGCCACCAAGGAAGTCGTCAAGCGGATGGAGCGGGATCCTCCAAACTCAATGGCTAGAAATTTGGTACTAGGGTTGTCGTTTCATCTGCAAGATGCCCTTCCGGACATCGTCACCCATTACCTGGGGAGGCACTTGGGTCGCGACATCTACGGGATCGTCACCCCGGAGAACTGCATCTGCGCCAAGAGCGGGAAGACCTGCGCGGCCTTTCGGATTATTATATATTACCGTTTGAGTATGCCCATCCATATGCACTTCCAGCTCGGGCTGCTGGTGCTGGATTACTTCTCCAGGAGAAACAACGACCTCTCCCGACTGGTATACTCTAAGTGCATCGGGTCCCAGGAGGGGCTCGCCACGATTCTCGAGCGCATCAACAGCTAGCATGGACTCCGCCTGCGTCTCGAGCTCCCCCGAGGTCCGTCTCCTGCGGTCCTGGTGCGCGCTCCTGTGGCGCAAGCTCCTCGAGGCGCGGATCCCGCACACCTCCCGGGACGCGTCCCTCCTCCTCGACGCCCGGCCGGTCTCGCACTTCCTTGCCGTCCGCCCCGTCCCCGCTCCCCGGGCGCGGGATGCCGCGTCCGTGCTGCGCCTCGTGCGCCCGGGCGCTCCGGACCCCTTTCCCGAGGAGGCGTACCTCCCCGCCGCGCGCTTCCTCCTCGCCGTCTCCGGGATCGGCGGGCGCCCGGTCGCCGCGTGGTGTGGGGGCCCGGGCATGCCCTTCACGGTGTGCACGGAGGACCCCGAGGGGCTCCCGGAGGGCCTGGCGGGGGACCCCGGGCGGTGCGACACCGTCCTGGTCGGCGGCGAAAACGTCTGGGTGTGCCGCCACGCGGCACACGACCACTACCGCGGCGCCGAGGTCCGCATGGGGCCTCGGGGGCTCCTCCACCTCTGCGAGAGAGTCCTGTCCGTCGCGCCGAGCTAGCGGGGTACAACGGGGGCTTCCCCTTCGGAGGAGCCGGAGGAGCCGGAGGAGCCGGAGGAGACGGGGTCCTCATCGAAGCGCGACTTGCGGGGGAAGGGTCTGAAGCGCTTCCTGCAGCGGGGGAGCGGCACGTAGCTGCACGTGCGGGGGAGCGAGGCCTTAAGCTCGGCGAGCTTCCGCTCAGCCTCAGGTATGGAGATCTCCAGCTTCTTGCAGGTCTCGATGGCATCCTCGAGTTCGGCAATCTTCTCATCGGTCTCCTTGATGATCTCCTCCCAGAGCTCGGCGACCCGTCTCTGAAGAACAAGTATGGGGAGCTTCTCCACCTTCATGAAAGCGGCAATAGTATCCTTGAGAATCTTGAGAATCTTCTCCTTGAGAATCTCCTCCTTCGCGCCCTTCGTCGAGCCGGAGGGGGCGGAGGAGCCGGGGGCGCCCGCGCCGTCCGGCGTATCGCGAGTAGACACGGGGAGCTTATCACTCATGGCACCGACACGAGGTGTATCGCGAGTATGGTGTCTTTCTGGTCGGGGGGGTCTTTTTTTACCCTTCCACCAATGAGCTCCCTGGTCGGCGGCGAAAACGTCTCTGCGAGAGAGTCCTGTCCGTCGCGCCGAGCTAGCGGGGGTACAACGGGGGCTTCGTGCCGGGGACCTTGCGCGGGGGGTCGAGCATGGCGAGCCGGACCTCAAGGTCAAGCGTGGGCTTGCCCTGATTCTTGAGGGTCTTGATGCCTTTCTTGATAACGGCAATCATCTCCGCGTACGCCTTCTGGAGATCCTCCTTCGCGCCCTTCGTCGAGACGGAGGGGGCGGAGGAGCCGAGCAGCTCCTCGAGGGCCTTGATGCCTTTCTTGATAATGGCATTCGTCTCCGTGGCATGCATCTCCTCCTTCGTAGAGTCGGAGGGGGCGGAGGAGCCGGGGGCGCCCGCGCCGCTCGTCGAGGAGCGGGGGGAGTCGTCCGGCTCCGGGACGAGAGTAGACACGGGGAGCTTATCACTCATGGGCACACCAGTATGGTGTCTTTCTGAACGGGGGGGTCTTTTTTTATCCTCGCCCTCCGACGGCCCTTCGTACAGGGGTTTTTCTCGGGGGTGATAGACCCCCCACCGATGGCGACCGACGGAAGACTCGCGGAACTTCTCCGGAAGGACCTCCCGGAGGGGAAGGCTCCCGTCATGAGCGACCTGGTGTCCATCGCGATGAAGCATGCTACGGAGCTGGAGATCTCCAGCGACGATATCCACGTGGCGGTCCTGACGGCCGTGCAGACGGTGATGTCGGAGGTCACGGCCCCTGGGGCGACCGAGGGCGACGCGGAGGTCGCGGCCGAGGAGCCCAAGCCCAAGCGGAAGGCCGACGAGAAGAAGGCGGTCGTCCGCACGGCGCGCGAGGCGGCCCTCGCGGCCGCGCGCGACCTCCAGCGCGCCGGCGCGATCGGCGTCTTCCGCCGCGCGCCCGACGCCGCGGAATTCCTGGAGCGCGTCTCCCAGGCGCTGCTGGGTCTCCTCCCGGAGGACTTCGTCCCGGCCGCCGAGGAGTCGGCCGCCGCGCCCGAGAAGCCCGCCGCGGACGCGGACGCGGACGCGGACGACGACGACGACGACGACGACGACGACGACGACGACGAGCGGGTCGAGGAGGCGATGCGCAAGGTGCAGGGGTGGACCCAGCGCGTGGGCCGCGGCTACGCGGACGCCACCCGCCGTGCCGGGGACATCGCCGCGGCCGTTCGCAAGGAGATCGAGGAGGCGAAGCTGAACCCGACCCCGGCCGAGGTCTTCGCCCGCGCGTTCGGCGCGCTCGGCGAGAGCCCGAGCGCCCTGGAGCAGATGGCCGCGACGGTGGCGGCCCGGGAGGTCATCGCCGCGGTGTCCGCCAAGGTGGACGTGGCCGGGGACGAGGCGGTGCTGGCGGTCGAGAAGGCGGCGGAGGCCGCTTCGCGCGCCGGGACCAGCCCCAACCTGGTGGACCTGGCCATCGCGGCGCTGGACTCGCTGATCAACGCGGGCCTGCGCGCCGGGAAGGAGATGCGGTCCGTGGATGTGGACCGTGTCCTGACGGTCCTCCGCCGGGCGGCGGAGCGCCAGGTGCTCCCCGAGCACGTCCGCGCCGTCATCTCGGCGGGCCTTGACTCCCCGGTGTTCCGCGACGTGCTGGCCTTCATGAAGGGGCGGATCGAGCGTTCGCTGGGCGACGCCGTGAAGCGCATCGAGAGGGGTAACCGTCGGCTGGCGGCGGGCGGGCGGGGGCTCCTCTCCCGATTTCTTCCGGGCTCGTGCTGCGGGAGGAAGCCCGCCGCCAAGGGGAAGAAGGCGCGGAAGTAGCGACCCTCTCCCCCCGCCGGAACCCTTCGCAGTCCAGCTGGCCATCCGCGCCATCACGATCTCGCGGATAGCGCGGGCGGTCAAGATTGTGGTGCTGGCGACCGTGGCCCTCGGGATCCTGGCCCTTTAAGCCCCGACAGATTTTCCTAAGAAACAGAGGATGTTCCGCACCCGTCGGAGGGGCGCCCCTGCGTCTGCCGCCCCGTCCAGGACCCCCGCACCGTCTCCGGCGGCGGCCGGTGGCCGGGGGGAGGAGACGGTCGACTCTCGCCACGAGCAGATGCTCCGGGCCGCGGAGGAAGCCCGCGGGCGTCTCCGCGGGATGCGCCGGGAGCTCAGGGAGCTCGTGTCGCGCGCGCGAGACACGGGGGACCCGGTGCTCTGGGACCGCATCGTCTCGCTGCGGGACGAGCTGCGTGCGCAGGAGATCGAGGAGGCCCCGCGGGAGGGGTACCGTCGCGACGTCGTGCAGTTGCTGGACCACTACTACCGTGATGCGGGGACGGCGGTCGCGGAGCCCCCGCCGACGCCGAAGGCCGTGCGGCGCCGCGGCGCGCGGGGGCCCGGTATGGGCGGCGCGTCGTGTCGGAGCCGAAACATCTTCGACTTCGAGGCGGTGGGCGGCGAGGGTCCGGCGTCGGCGCCGGACCCGCCCCCGGACGGGGGCTCGCGGAAGGAGGTGGTCTCGCGGTTCCTGGCGATCGTCGACGGGCGGGTCGAGACGCCGGAGTCGTCGGGCGCGGAGCCAGCGCTGGGGCGGCAGTGCCCCGAGTGCGGGGGCGACTGGTCCCTGCAGAGCCACCTGTCGATGATGGTCTGCCCGGCCTGCGGCTGCTCCCAGGTCCTCATCATGGAGTCGATGGTCCCGGACGCGTCGGCGGAGGTCTTCAGCGACACGACGGGCCTGACGTACCAGCGGTCGACTCACCTGGACCAGTGGCTGTCCAACCTGCAGGGCAACTCGACGGAGGTCGACCCAGCCGTCATCGCGGAGGTCACCCGCCAGGTCGAGAGCGAGGGGGTGCCGCGGGACAAGCTGACGTCGCAGAAGGTCCGGGAGATCCTCAAGCGCATCGGGCACAGCAAGCAGTACGATAGCGTCCCCGCCATCCTGGCGCAGCTGACGGGGAAGGAGCCTCCCCGTCTGACTCCGGAGCTGACGGAGCGCCTGCACGCCATGTTCCGCCAGATCCAGGCCCCGTTCGCGCGCTTCGCCAACGAGGTCGTCCCCGCGCGGAAGAACTTCCTCAGCTACGCGTACGTGCTGCGCGCGCTCCTGACGATTTGCGGGCGGACGGACCTGGTCCAGCACTTCCGTTTGACGCGCGTGCTGAAGAGCCGCGAGAAGTTGCACGTGCAGGACCAGATCTTCAAGCGGATCTGCGAGCACCTCGGGTGGCCGTTCACGCCGGTCGTCTAGGGGGGGGGGGGCT
>Ga0255780_10002540_pt1 | contig 16357 bp, 12 predicted proteins | sample 071ome_32_FD_179978 | JGI IMG/M metagenome (GOLD analysis project Ga0255780, IMG submission 179978) | Coastal salt marsh microbial communities from the Groves Creek Marsh, Skidaway Island, Georgia - 071405AT metaG (version 2) | ecosystem: Environmental > Aquatic > Marine > Intertidal zone >... | reverse complement strand
TCTTTTGGCATTCATCAAGAAAATAAAGACGATCTCGGCTCCGAGCACCCACGAAAATAACCGCGTCTTTAAAATCGCGAGCGATTTGATAGACGGCCGCGAGTCCGGTACCCCCAGCAACCAAAATAGGGATCTCGTCTCCTTGAATATTGACCGGTTGGCCGTGAGGTCCTCGTAAGTAGGTGTTGGTCGAAGGGGACAAACTTTGCAGTGCATGCGTGAATTGCCCCACGTCGATCGCCACTAGGGTGAGTGGATCATCAAGCAAAACCGAAAATGGTTTTTCGCCAACTCCCGGGATCCACAGAAAAACGAATTCGCCGGCTTGAATATCGCATCGCTCTTTGAAGTGCAGCAGGGCGATGTCCTCACACACAGCCTCTGTCCGCAGGAGGGTTACTGGCCGGAACGACATATCGACGTCATATTGAACAAGCGCTTCGGCAGCATCGACCTGAGACAGGTCCGTGTCCTCATCAAGTCTCGTGAAATAGCGTTGGATCTCTCGGGTGGGCATTCCTGTGAGGGCTGAACCTACGCCGACAATGTCAGCGCCTGCAGAACGCAGCGCGTCGACGTCGCTTTTCGAGCTCACGCCGCCGCACCCAATAATGGGTAGGTCCGTGACTGCGCGGATGTCTTGGATACACTTTTGCGCGATCGCGAGGACCCCTTTGCCCGAAAGTCCGCCAACGCCATTGCTGAGGACGGGTTTCCCAAAGGCCTTGTGGGTTCCTGGCCCAACCGTGTTGATCGCGCAGAGTGCGTCTGCGCCGGCTTCAGTTGCTGCAAGCGCAATCTCGCCGATGCGATCCGTGTTGGGTGTGAGCTTTGGGATGACGGGGACGTCCACCGCAGCCTTCACCGCAGTAATGATCTCAGCCACCAAGTCTGGGTCTTGTCCCATCGCCATCCCGTAGCCTTTCGCGTGAGGACAAGAGAGATTGAGTTCGAGTCCATCAGCAAAGGGAGCTAGGTGGATAGCCACGGTAACAAATTCTTCGACGCTGCCACCAAAGATCGAGACTAAAAGAAAGCGGTCAAAGGGCACTTCAATCCCGGCAAGGCCCTCGGCTGCCCTCTCCATACCTGGGTTGGTGAGACCCACGGCGTTGACAAAAGAACCCGGCGCATATTGGGTGTAGATCGGCTCGCGATAGCCGGACCGAGGTTCAGGACCGATGCTTTTGGTGGTGATCAAACCGATTTGGGGCATGTCTAGGATGACGCGCTGAATAATGGAAGGTTGGGTGGTGACGATCCCCGAAGGAATGGTGAAGGGCCCAGAAATCGTTTTGCCTAAAAATGTGGTTGGACCAGCCATGCGAGGATCCTTGGGAGATGCGCGCATTATATCGAGGAGCTGGCGTGCATGACATATTGGGAGACGTTAACTGCCCCGACACTCGAACATGGGCAGAAACTTTTGCTGAGAATTTAGACACAAATTTTGCTGAGTATTTAGATGCAAAGCCCATTTTTAATATTGGTCTTCGAGGAGAAGGTTCAAGGTGAGGCGTCATCAAGATGGGAGATTGGCCAGCTGACAGGGCTCGGTGCGGACAATTTCCTAAGGTGCATGCGGTTGAAACGTGGAAATTTATGGCGCTATCCTAATAACGCTGATCCGATCAAAGATATCCTAAAAGTGATCTACTCTTCCCCGAGAACAGCGATTTTTTTGAGTTCGGTTTCGCCGAATTAATCGTGAATTCAAGTGAAGCTGATCGACTTGGTCTGCGTTAGATTAATTTTTTATCTAAGTCATTCGGATTATTTTTCAAGTTGGTCAACATATATAGTACTTTCTGATCAACGCAGTAATCGATAGATTGCCAAAAGATGAATTATTCTTGTAAGCCGAGTAAAAATGTATGCAAAAAAGTCGTGAAGAGTTCAAGCGAAGGGCAACCAGAGTAGTTCGGCCAAGGTTAATTAGGGGGTCAAGATCCTACTGTTTGATGTTGCTACTTCTCATTACACCTGTTGTGTCAGGGTCACCGTCGAGGGCCGAGGTCAGTGAACTCTCCACTGTCTATGGGGCACTTCCGTTGCTCAGATCCTTGGCCATCTCACCAGATGGGAATTGGATCGCAGGTGTCGGAGTGGTTGGTAATCGTCCTTCAATAGTTGTCGCACCCTTTGCGACCCAGCAATTTGAACCAATTGCGATGTTGAAAAATGATTTTGATCGAATTGATTGGGTGGAATGGGCAAACGAAGGAAGGGTTGTCTTTTCAAGTAGCTCTCCGACCGTAAAGGCAGGGCGAGTGTACAGGCAGCCTTCTCTAGGTTCGGTGGATGTTGATGGATCCAACTACGTCCAGCTCAAAAATGAAGCGCTTTACGTAAAGAACCCGATGTCCGGGAGGATGATGGGTTTGGTTCACAATCTTCCTGAAGATCCGAATCACATTCTCGTTAATGCCTATGACTTTAGAGAGCGAGGAAACAGTGTCTTCAGGGTTAATGTTTATGACAGTGATTTTGAAAAGGTATTCAGTCCAACTGACGATATAAATTCTGTTTCTCCAAATGAGTCCGGTCAACTTTTGTATGGTGCTACCGTCGATAAATTAATTGCTAAGTTGTTCTATAGACCCTCAGAAAAAAGCCCATTTCAGGAAATTTATGAATTTTCGCTTGCAGATGGCCAAGGAGGGTTGGGAATTGTTGGAACAGCTAGTGTTCCCGATAAGCTGTTAGTGTTGACGAACCTTGAGACGGATAAAACGGTACTAGCGGAGTTTGATGTTGCCGCTAGAGAACTCACAGAGGTTGTCTTCGAGGATTCTCGTTATGACGTTGGAAATGCGCTGTATTGGGATGGACAGCTTCACGCCATAGTTATCCCTCGTGATTTCCCCGAGTACGCCTTGAAGTCACCTAGGTTTGAAACGGCTCTTGGGAGGGCGAAAGAGGCATTAGGTCAAAGCGATTTGTTGTTTGTTGATTCCACAAGAGATTTTACAAAGATCATCGTGGCCGCCGGGGGTGAGAGGGGAGTTCCCAGTTTTTACGCGCTTGACTTTGAGAAAAATATTGGTGCCTTACTTGCCAGTACCTATCCAGCAGCAGCAAGGTTGCCTAGGGCGAGTACCAAATCGCACTGGATCAAGGCCAGAGATGGAGAAGACATTAATGTCTTCGTAACGATGCCCTCCACTGCGGGGGGAAATAAACATCCGGTGATTGTATTTCCTCACGGTGGACCGAACGCGAGAGATTTCAGCGGCTTTGACCCGTTCGTCCAGTACTTCAGTAGCCTAGGATATGTGGTTTTGCAGGTCAATTTTAGAGGCTCCAGTGGCTTTGGCCGTGCGTATGAAAAAGCAGGCTTCATGCAATGGGGTAAACGCATGCAAAATGACGTGATTGACGCGTTCCGATGGCTCAACGAAAAAGAGCTTGCTGACACGAATCGGAGTTGCGTTGTTGGTGCCAGCTATGGGGGCTATGTAGCGCTGACCGCGAGTTTTCAGACGCCGGACTTGTTCAATTGTTACGTTAGTATTGCTGGCGTCTCGGATATTGAAGCACTACTGAAATCAGAGTTCTACTCAGGTTCGCAAATTTCTAAAGAGGTTAACGCTATTCGACATGGTGATACGGCCAAAGATGTCGAATACATGAGATCTCAGTCGCTTATTCACAATATAAGTGATGTGAGGGGTCCCATATTACTAGTGCATGGGACCCTGGACACGAGAGTGAAGCTGGATCAGTCCAAGCTTGCGTACCGAGCTCTCAAAAAGGCCAAAGTCGATGTCGAGCTATTGACTGTCAGAAACGGCACGCATTATTTGGATGACCAAAAGAATCGTCAACTTGTTTTCCGGGCAATCGGTGAGTTTCTAGGAACTCACCTTTGAGACTCAGCGGAAGCACCGTATCGCGTTGTTCGTTAGGTGCGGAAGTCAAGGGAAATCGGTGACTATATAGTCTTCCAATCACACTTGCCGGAACAACACTCCTGACCCGAGTTAAGAGAGGTGAAAAAAAGGAAGCAAAGTGGAGGATTGTTGTTTAGCGAAAAAAAATAGATAGAAAACAGAGCGTTAATAATGAGTTGACGAGACTAATTCAGAAGGTAAAATGAACGGTCTCGTGAATGTTTTGCGTCCTTGGGGACTCAGGACGCTCTAACATTACGGTAAACAATCCATGTCATGGGGAAATGATCATGTTAAACAAAATGTTGAAAGCGATGGTGGGGCTCGCTTTAGTTTGGGTGGCAACACCTGGGCTGGCTGACGATACCACCGGCCTACTTCGCGGAAGAGTAGTTGGTGCTGGAGACCAAGTCACGGTCGAGAATGTCGAGCGTGGGGTTTCGTATAGCACAGACGTAGACGGTGGTTCTTTTAGCCTCCGAAGCCTACCGCCGGGCGAGTACAAGGTGGTGCTCCAAGCGGGCGGCAAAACGATTGACGAGCAAGTCGTCAGTGTGAGCCTCGGTTCTGCTACAGCCGTGACACTAGGCGAAGCGTTAGAAGAGCTTGTTGTTCAGGGCGAGCGAGTGGCAGCGGTGGATATCGCGATCGCTGAGTCGGGCATGGTCATCACCTCCGAAGAGCTTGATGAATTACCAGTGCCAAGAAGCCTTAACCAGGTCACATTATTGGCTCCTGGTGTGATTCGAGGCGATAATGCGTTTGGCAGTAACACGTCGTTTGCTGGGTCGTCCGTTGCTGAGAACACGTCTTACATCAACGGTTTGAACACCACGAACTTCCGTAACGGGTTGGGGTTTTCTACCGTACCGTTTGAGTTCTACGACACGATTCAGGTTAAGACCGGAGGTTATAGCGCGAAGTACGGTCGCTCAACTGGGGGTGTCATTAACTCCATCACCAAGAGCGGCAGCAATGATTTCAAAATGGGCGTGAATGCCTATATGAATGGTCTTGCGGGTACAGGTAAAGACACTTACGGGTCTTACAACGACAAAGACGTGTCCAAGGGTCAGACCTACGACGTATGGATGTCTGGTGCCCTTTGGAAGGACAAGGTCTTCTTTTACGTGCTGGGTTCAGAAGTCAAAAGTGAGTACGAAGCCTATGGAAAGCTAAGTGGCTTAGCTTTTTTTGGAGACAACTCGTCGACCTTTTGGGGCGGTAAGATCGATGCCTACATCACGGATGATCACCATATCGAACTGACCGGTTTCAGTGACAAGGCCGACTATGTAGAAGACCTCTACAACTATGAGTTTAATGAAGACGAGGACGGGAAGGTCACCGATGCGCTGGGGGATTATTTCGGCTCAACTATCTACAGCCGTGGTGGCGACAACTGGATCGCGACCTACACAGGTCGATTCGGTGACAATGTTGAGTTGTCGGTAAGCTATGGCGAAAACGAGGCGAATCGAACGACGCTCGGTTCAACCGATACGATTCCGGTCGTGTACGAGGTAGTTTTTGATCCAGAATACGCATTCAACTTGCTCGGGGTGTCGCCCTTCGCTTTAGTTGAAGTGGGCGACGATAAGCGCGAAATGCTGCGCGGTAATCTTTCGTTTGACATCGGCGATCACGTCCTTGAAGTGGGTCTGGACAGTGAAGTCAACACAGCCGTAAATGCCTCACAATTTCCTGGTGGTTATTACTTCTTAAGAGACCCGTCCGGCTTGTATGCGGCGCTCGCTTTGGGCAAAGACTGGTCGGACCCCGAAAACCCAACACCGAACGTTCGTCGTCGTGAATATCGTATTGGTGGGTCATTTGATACTGAGTCTGATGCGTATTACATCCAAGACACTTGGTATGTGAATGATCGTCTGACTTTGGAGCTGGGTGTGCGAAGCGAGTCTTTCGCTAACCTTAACTCCAACGGCGCGCCGTTCGTTGAGATCGATGATCAGATTGCACCGAGATTCTCAGCTGTATTTGATCCACGTGGCGATGGCAAGTCAAAGATCTTCGGGTCTTGGGGCCGCTATTATCTGCCGGTCGCAGCGAACACCAACATTCGCCTGTCAGGGGGTGAGACATACATCCACACCTTCTATGCTTGGGATGGCGTCAGCGCGGATCAATACGACGTACCGACCAACTTGGGCGCGGTTCTTGATGTCGACACGTTTGCTGATGGTGATGTACCCGACACCCGTGCCGTAACTGACGAAAACATCGAACCGATGTACCAAGAAGAAATGGTACTGGGTTATGAGATGGTCACCGACTCGGGTTGGAACTTGGGCGTCAAAGGCATGATGCGTGACCTTAAAGTGTCTATCGAGGACGTGGCAATCGACGCCGGTGTGATTCGTTATTACAACCAAACAGGGACTTGGAACGCAGATTTGGTTGGTGGCGATTCGGTTGAGGACGTTTACGATGGTTTCCACGCTTATGTCTTGACCAACCCTGGTAATGACATGCGGATCTATATTCCTGAGATGGATGAAACCATCGATCTTAGCTCTGAGATTCTGCAGTACCCGAATGCAAGCCGTAAGTATCGAGCGCTCGAGTTCACGGCCAGCAAAATGGCCGAAAATTGGTTCCTGAGTGGGTCTTACACGCTGGCGTCCTCAAAGGGTAACAACGAGGGTTACGTCCGTTCTGACAATGGTCAGGACGATGCCGGTCTGACCACGAACTTTGACCAGCCTGGATTGACCGATTATGGATACGGTGAATTGCCGAACCATCGTCGCCACACGCTGAAGCTTTATGGGTTTTATCGGTTTGCTGAAGCAGGTAACGGTTCGCTGCGACTCGGCTTCAACTCAAGCTGGCTCTCTGGACGTCCGAAGAATTGCTTCGGTACGCACCCTACGGATGACTTTGCAGCACTGTATGGCGACGAGTCGTTCTTCTGTGATGGCGAGCCTACGCCTCGTGGGTCGCTGGGAGAAACGTCTGATGTATTCCGTTTTGACGTGAATGCGCAGTACACCTTCGCGATGGGAGACAGTGCGCTGAAAGTATCTTTCGATATCTTCAACCTGTTTAACCTGCAGAAGCCGACGGAAGTCAACGAAAGTGAGCCTTTGGGCGGCGCTAATCCTTACTCAGGGTTGACCACGTCTTACCAAGCGCCTCGGCAGTATCGTGTGTCGATGCGTTGGTCGCTATAAGCAGCTGATGCTCATAAGAAAAGGCCTCGGAAGAGGCCTTTTTTTTGAGTTAGAGAAAGCGTTTCTCTAGGCTTTTTAGCTTGTAGAGGAATGCTGAGCTGATCCGTCGCGTGCCTAAGACCCAAACAGCCTCCCTAGGAAAGCAAGTTTGCTGGGTTCGTCAGGAAAGGTGGCAAGAGCGCTTTGGGTGGGCTCTGGAACTTGCGGGTTGCTCGGCAGATACAGTCGATGAGTCAATTAGCGATGAATCAGAGATCCCAGGAATGTTCTGCAACTTGGGTCGCCAGGCTTGGTGAGGGGCCGTGGATAAGGTATAACACTCTTTTGGAAAAACAAGCAGGTTTGACGGTTATGGCGAAGACAACAGATCACGAAATTGTTTCGATTTACCCTTTCAACGATCAGCAAGTCGACGAAATGATGACGCACTCAATGGAATGCGTCTTGATGTGGGCAACCAAGGACTCTTGGCCCGTGGGCGTGACCCATGCATTTGTCTGGGAAGGCGGCAAAATTTGGTTGACCTTCGCTGAACATCGGCATCGAACTGCGGCTATTAAGCGCAATCCCAAAGTCTCCGTGAATGTAAGCAGTATGGGGTATGGTCCAGGGGCCTCGGAAGAGCTTCCAAAAGGCGCGATCACCTTCAAGGGAACGGGTGAGTTCCATGACGATGAAAAAACCAAGTTTTGGTTCTACGAATTGCTCGCGAACAAATTGAATCCGGGTAATCCAGACGGCGTGGCCTATTGGAAGGATTTTCTGGATTCACCGCTCCGAACGGTATTGTCCGTCACGCCGGTTAAGAAAATTATGTACAACAGCAAGCTTGCTGGGGCTCACATGGCTGGGACCGTAGAAGAGGGTGAGCTGGGTGAGCGCCTATCTTCCGATGCAGAACGGATGAACAAGTATCGAGCTGGCAAGGGCCTGGACGACCGCTAAAGAGACGGCGCGGGCCTGGCAGGAAACCCGAAAATTGAGTCCTAGGGTTGATCCTGATGGTAAATGCCCCGCTCGTCCTTTTTGGTCGAGGGGGTGTTAACTAAGCTCTGTAGGATTTGCATCATCCCAGAAGAGCCAGCATTGAGTGGACTCAAAGACTGAGAGATTAGAAGGCTCGAAGGCTCAGAAGCTCAAAAGCTCAGAACATGGGTCTTGCTCGAGCCCAGAATCGATCAACGGCTAACCGTGAGCGCGCTCCGAGCGAAATCCGTTTTGAAGAACGCCAATTCCAAGCAGCCGTGGTTACCTCATGATGCCAACCCACTTCTCGATGGTTTGCTGTGCAGGGTAGCGTTTGAATGCGGCTCGCATGACTATTAGCCGCTGATGAAGCAGGTGCGCCGCGTTATTGCATCGAGTTGCTAGGAGAGAGCGCGAAGATGCCCCTCAAACGAAGCACAGACAAACCTCGAGGAGATAGGGCGTGATCAAAGGGCTTCATCATGTGGCAATCGGCGTCCCAGATATCGAGGCTGGACTGAAGTTTTATTGCGAAGCTTTTCATTTGTCCGTGGTTGAGCGTTCACGGATTGAAAATCATCCGCTCGCCAACGCCGCCATCGGGCAAGCGGATGTCGTGGCTGAAATGGCGATGCTGAAAACGCCGAATTGCTATATTGAAATGTGGCAATACATTGCACCCACCCCAACCGACCGGCGATCCAACCCTCAAGATTGGGGTTATCCTCATATCGCTTTTCAAGTTGAGGGCATTGATGAGGAGGTGGCGCGCCTTGCCGAACTGGGTATGACTTTCGTTGGCGCCCCCGTGAATTTTGGTGACATCAGTGCTGTTTATGGCCGAGACCCCTTTGGGAATGTCATTGAAGTCTATGAGATCAGAGACCCAAATCGAGCGCAACTTTAGATCGAGATCATTAGTCTTTTTCGTTGACCCACGGAGCTGGCTTAGGTAGCGTCAGGTCTCGGAATAAGACATGGACGACTTATGAATTTCGACTTTTCAGAAGACCATCGGGTTATTCAAGATCAGATCCGCCGCTTTTTATCTGATAAATCGCCGCTCACCCGTTTTCGTGACGTGCTCGAGGAGCGCGACCGATACGCCGAAGATGTCTGGCATGGATTGGCCGCGATGGGCATACAAGGGACCGCTGTTGATGAGGCTTACGGCGGTGTAGGGCTTGGCTATCTGCCACTTTGTCTTGCGGCACAATCCCTCGGTGAACAGCTATCGCCCGTGCCTTTTTCAAGCTCCATCTACCTAGCAGCCGAGGCGATAAGCTGCTTTGGGTCTGATGCGCAAAAAACAAGCTACTTAACGAGACTAGCGTCAGGTGAATTGATCGGCACGCTGGCCGTGGTGGAATCGTTTGACGAACCAAGCCCGCAGGGCCTGGCCTGCGCCCATCAGGCGAGCCAAGTGTCTGGCACGAAGCTCCTCGTGCCTCACGGTCAGTTCGCAGACATAGCGATTGTGCTTGCCGCTGGGGCCCATGGGCCAGATATGGTGATCGTTGACTTGGTCGGCGTTGAGCGAACGCCGGTATCGGTGGTGGACCCGACCATCGCAGCCGCGAGTTTGACCTTTGATGGTGCGTCAGCCGAGCTATTGGGTGCGGCGGGAGAGGGTTGGACACAACTGCAAACGGTGTATGACCGTGCCGCGGTGCTTTTTGCCTTTGAGCAAATAGGCGGCGCCGAGCGTGCGCTCAATATGGCAGTCAATTACGCTAAAGATCGCTATGCGTTTGGTCGGCCCATAGGCTCTTTTCAGGCTCTGAAGCACATGATGGCGGACATGTACGTGGCGCTAAAGCTCGCTGAGTCTAACGCCTATTACGCGGCTTGGGCGCTTGAAAATAATGCGACCGATTTATCGCTCGCCGCGGCCACGGCGCGAGTCTCAGCAACCCAAGCGTTCCAGCTTTGTGCAAGAGACAACATCCAGGTGCACGGCGGCATGGGGTTTACTTGGGAGTTTGACTGTCACTTGTACTACCGGCGCTCAAACTACCTCACGCTTGCCTTAGGTGGCCTTACGGTATGGGAAGACAAATTAATCAACGCGCTACCCAGCGCGGCCTAGGAGAACAACATGGATTTTAGTGATTCACCGCAGGAAGCGGCCTTCCGGGAAGAAGTTCGAGCGTGGATCGGCGCGCATGCACCGACCTACTTGGACGAGCATCTATCGATCAGTGGGTTTGGGTCAACCAAAACGGGCGATTTCGATCCGATTATAGAGGCCAAAAAATGGCAAAAGCAAAAAGCCGATGCCGGCTGGGCTTGTATTCAATGGCCAGCGGATTACGGCGGTCGGGGCGCGACACCCATCGAAAGTGTCATCTGGAACCAAGAGGAAGGTCATTACGGCAAACTGAGTGGCACTTTTATCATTGGCCAAGGTATGTGTGCACCCACACTCATGGCTTACGCCAGTGAGGAACACAAAAAACGGTATTTGCCCAAGCTGGCGAGTGGCGAGGAAATATGGTGTCAGCTGTTTTCCGAACCGCACGGCGGCAGTGATTTAGCTGGCCTTCGGACCAAGGCTGAAAAAGATGGTGATGAGTGGGTCGTCAATGGTCAAAAGATTTGGACCTCCGGCGCGCATTACAGCGATTACGGCATTTTGATCACCCGAACAGATCCGGATGTTGCTAAGCATCGCGGTCTCACGATGTTCTTTTTGGATATGCGTTCAGAGGGCGTGGATATTCGGCCGATCAAGCAGGCCAATGGCGATAGTGGTTTCAACGAAGTGTATTTTGACTCGGTTCGCATACCCGACCATCAGCGGCTAGGCGAGGTGGGCGATGGTTGGCGAGTGGCGCTCACAACGCTGATGAACGAGCGTCTTGCGATCGGCGGCGGGATCGCCACGGGCTTTCCCGAGATCAAAGCACTCGTGGATGAGGTCCGTCTTTCAAGTGGCACAGCGATCAACGACCGCGCCGTGCGCTCGAAGCTGGCCGATTGGTATGCCAAGAGTGCAGGCCTGAAGAACACGGGGTCCCGGGCCATTTCTCAGCTTTCCAAAGGGGAAATCCCTGGCCCAGAAAACAGCATTGGCAAGCTGGTGGCGGGCGGCATGATGCAGGACATTGCAAAGTTTGCGTTGGATATTCAAGGGCTCGCAGGGCTTATCGACGATCCTGAGCTCGCGCGTAGTCAGGCTCGCATGCAGGCCATGCTGATGCGCTCGCCGGCGGTGCGAATCGAGGGGGGAACGGATCAAATCCTCCGGAATATTATTTCCGAGCGCGTCCTTGGTTTGCCAGAGGATATGCGCGCTGATAAAGGCTTGCCGTTCAATCAGATTCCTACGGGTAGCTAGGCTTCGCTCCCATCCTGAGTGGCGCAGCGAGCAGGGCGGCGGCATCGAGCCGATCTGTATTGTGGAACGGTCAATGCCGCCTCTATCGCGTTGCGGTGCTGGCTCTGTGAAGGCTTAATTCGACTTCAATTCTTGAAGCTCAGTAGCCCCCGGGGCGTAGATTTCGAGCCTGATGGCGTGTCGAGGATGGCTGGCTAAAGCACGCTCCTTGAATTTAAGGGTAGCGACCCCACCAGCCGAGTTCGATGTGACGATGTTTTCTTGTGAGGATCTTGATCTTGGCGTGTGGGTTTGTACTGAGGTCATCCTTGCCTTTCGAACTAGCAACCGCTAACCGAGTACTTCGACTCCTGCAAGTAATCATCAACGGTGTCTGTTCCAGAGGATGGATGCCCGTTCGTCAATTCGATGTGGGCGCCGACTGACCTATGATCCGGTCGGTGATAATGAATGGCAGGCTGGTTGAAGCGGGTTTTGGATCTTGGTTTTTAATCTCGATGTGAGCTGGGGTTGATGACTTGTCGGTGATGGTTCGTGAGAATCAACAGCCGTCTGGTCCAGAAGTCGGCGATCAGCTCTTCGTGTAGCTAGTAGTCTGGAATGATTACTGACGCTAAAAGTAAGAATGACCGGTCGTCTTCGGCTATGTCGAGATGGAGGTTATGGCTCCCTCGCTAAAAGTCATTCACTAGAAGTCAAAAAAAGCGCCCTAGAGCGCTTTTTGTTCTTATCGCTTCAGGCCTTCGCGATTTGCGGTTTAGAGTGCCGGGCTTTGATTCTTTACATGGACAAACGAAGCGCACCAAGAAAATCTCGCTTGCCAAGTTTGACACCTTCGCCTCTCAGCAGGTCGTAGGTGGTGCTAGCATGGAAGTAGAAGTTCGGGAGCGAGAAGCTCAGCAAGAAGTTGCTGGTGGTAAACGGCATCGACCGCTCGCCCATCCTGAACGTAACGGGCTCATCCGCGCGGGCATCGATCGCTGCGCCATCCGCGCTATTCACTGCCTCTAACGCATCTTCCAGATATTGGCAGAGGCCAGCGAAGTCCATCTGCAAAGAGCCATCGGGAATACCCGCTTCGCCAGAAAGTGCGCTGCCGAGCGCAACTCGCGAATGGTGAACCACCGAAACAATTTGGAAGTGCATGGGGAGCATGTCATCAATAATTTTTAGGCCCACAATGTCGTCAGGGCTTCGGCCAGCCTCGGCAAAATGATCACCGCCTTTCTTCATGATTTGAATCACGGACGGCAGGATCTGTTGGTATGAGGGGATCACGACTTGGCTAAGAGAAAGGCTCATGGCGGCTCCTAAGGTTGTTAATCGATGCGCAGGCTTGCTCGCATCAGGGTTGGCTAAGACAGATCGTCAGCGAAGAGAGGATCCCAAAATTTCGCGTGCAATGATATGGCGTTGCACCTCACTCGGACCTTCACCAATTCTTCTGATCCGCATTTCCCGGTACCAGCGCTCGAATGGAAAGTCCTTTGCCACACCAAAGCCACCAAACATTTGCACGCAACGGTCGACAACGCGCCCACCCGCTTCGGTGGCCACCAGTTTGGCCATGGCCGCCTCTTTCCGAAAGGGCTCACCGCGATCCGCTTTACTCGCCGCTTCAAGCGTAATCCATAAGGCTTGCCGGATATCGATTTCATTATCGACCAACATCCACTGGATAGCTTGCCGAGATGACAGCGGGGCGCCAAAGGTTTCACGCTCAGGCACATAGTCGAGCGCCATGGCATGGGCTTTTATCGCTACGCCGATACAACCTGCGGCATAAGGAATTCTCTGGCGAGTCAGGCGGTCATTGGCAATGGCGAAACCCTTGTTGACCTCACCGAGGATATTCGCGTGAGGCACGCGCATGTCCTCAAACTGCAGCTCGGTTGCGTATCTGGCTGAGCGCAAGGTGTGCACGATTCGGCGCACGTGAAACCCGGGCGTGTCGGTGTCTACGATGAAGCAAGTGACGCCCCCTCGGCCCTTTTCAGGGTCTGTACGGGCAAACACCAAGCCGTAATCGGCTCGGTCTGCGCCACTGATCCAGAGCTTGCTGCCATTGATAACCCAGTGATCACCTTCGCGTATCGCTTTGGTCTGAATGGCCCTCGCCGGGTCAGAACCGCCTGAGGGTTCCGACAAACCGAAGAAGCCTTTTTTTTCGCCCGCCAGCGTTGGGTAGAGGTAGCGGGCTTTTTGGTCGTCGGTGGCTTCAAAGAGTTGGGCAAGTCCAGCGCCCCCAAAAACGCCATAGCAAGGTGCATAGAGCCCCGCACGATGCTGAGCCATCTCAACGGCCAGTAGAGTCCGGGTAACGAGATCGAGCTCGGGGCCGCCGTATTCTGGCGGGATATCCATGCCATAGAGGCCCATGGTCTTTGTCTTCTCGCACAGGCGCTCATAATCTTCAGCTGGAATTTCGTCAGCATCAGGATCGAGATGCAGTTCGAGCGGAAGAATCTCTGTTTCAACGAAGCGTCGAACGGTGTCGACCAAGAGCGATTGTTCGTGTGTGAGTTCAAGATCCATGATGAGGGCTGAGTCGTCCTTTCGGTGAGTCTGTGTTGTGAGGGGGTAGCGTTTGATGCGTTGCTTGATACCGCATTAAGCATTCCTGGTAGCGGCTCCAATAGCTTGTTGTAACCTCCCAGCGAACCAAGCTTGCGTCTGGGACGTTGGCCCAGGCTGCTCGGATACTGCCTGACAGCCCTTCTTGGCTACTGCCACCTGCGTAACCAATCAAGAGCACGTTTTCATCGGCATCAGCCAGTTCGAAGATGCCCATATGACCGTGTCCGAGGCTGAGTGTCGACGCCTCATCGGGTGCCCACGAATGCCAGGTTTGGGCCATTAGGTTTGGCTTTCTCTCGATTGGATTGCCATGTCTCGGTTCTTCTTGGGCATGATAGAAATCTCCATGGGGGCAAAGCATTCCATATCAATTTCGATGAGGTGAGGCCCGCCCGCTGCCACCGCGGCCGAAAGCGCAGCCTCGAAGGCGTCCGTGTCCTGAACACGAATACCAGGCACGCCCATGCTCTCCGCCATGCGCGCAAATGCGACTTTACCGAGATCCGTCTCATTGATGCGCCCAAACCGCGTGTCTTGGAGCCATCGCAACACGCCGTAACCCGAATCGTTGCAGAGAATCACAATCACCGGCAGATGGTACTGAGCGAGGGTCGCGAGTTCGGTCGCGTGGAACATAAACCCTCCGTCGCCATGAACGACCACTGTGGTTTTATTGGTGCCAACGGCAGCGCCGAGCGCCATGGGAAAGCCTGGTCCAATGGCGCCGGATGATGGGTTCATGGAAGTTCGAGGCTTCAAAATGGGAAATTGCTGGTTGCCCCAGTTGTAAGCGGAGATCGTCTGATCGCGCACAAAGTTTCCATCCTCCGGAAGGTGCGTTCGAATCGTATCCATAATCTTAGGGAAGTCTTGGCCCAAGCGTTTGCGCATCGCGCCACGCAGTCCATCTCGAGCTTCCCAGATGGCTTGGTTGAATTGCCCGTCGTTACCCTCAGCGTTAGCAAGCTCGCTGATCAAAGCCTCAAGGGCGACTTTTGCGTCAGCAATGATAGGGAATTTGGCATCGTGGGTTCGCCCAACCATACGGCCTTCGATATCGATCTGGACCAAGTCACCCGGTGGCGTCTGTGACTGAAACTGACCATCCACACCCACTGCAAATCGAGTACCGATGGCGATGGTCACATCGGCATCTTGAATGGCTTGGTACATGGCAGCGCTGTTGTAGTAGTTGCCAACGCAGAGCGGGTCTGTCTCCGGAATGACGCCTCGACCGTCCACGGTTGTGAGCACTGGGCAATCCAACATGCGAGCCAATTGCTGGAGTGGTTCGCTCGCGTCTGCGCAAATCACACCGCCGCCGGCGATGATCACCCGCTTGGAACTTGTGCCTATCCGATCAGCCGCGGCCTTGATTTCTTTATCAACAGCCGGAGCTGGTCCGCTCGAGGGCAGGCTAAAACGTTGCTCGGGCGTTTCCGCATATTGAAGATCAATGGGGATTTCCAGCGCCCCTGGCGCCGGGCGGCCAGTGAATAAATCATTGACCAGAAGCTGTAGGCATGGGCCCAATTGTGAAGGGTCACGTGGGCTTTCAACCCGTCGACAGACGCTTTCTAGCATCGGCACCTGTTTTTCAGCCTCGTGAACATACCCCACGCCGCGGCCATAAAATGCCGTTTCCGCTTGGCCAGTAATCACAAGCACTCGCGAGGAGCCGTACTGCGCCTCGTAGAGACCGGTCACAGTGTTCGAAGTCCCTGGACCGGTGGATGCGATCATCACCCCGAGTTCACCCGTCGCGCGGGCGTAACCGTCGGCGGCGTGGGTGCCTGCGCCTTCATGACGCACATCAATGATTTGAGTCTGGCCCAATCGATTAATCGCATCGAGTAAAGGCATATTGTGAATACTGACAATCGCGAAGACGTGGCGAACCTTAAGGTCTGCGAGCGCCTGAGCAACGAGATCCGCGCCGGTGAATGTGGCCATAGCCTGCCTCAAAAACTGATGGGGGTTGGTAGGGACTTAAGCACCAAGTCCCTCAAGGGTCAATGCGTGGGCGCGCAGAGGTTCGTCTCGATGGAGTCTTAGCTTTGTTTCGACGATCCCAGTTGAGCTAATCAGAGCTCGGCCTTAGCGCTCGGGAGGAATATCCAAGGCGGGGTTCCGGTCGAAGAAATCAAAGGGTCTCAGTTCAAACTCATGCCAGAGGACGGGCATGACGGGCCAATCTTCGGCGCGCACCAAATGGTGCATCCCCATGGTGTACCAAAGCACCAAGTCGGTCCGATCAATGCTGCGGTTGGCGCTCGTCCACTGGGGCAGGCCCTGGCCGGGTTCGCTCAAAGTCGGATACTCGCCGGCGGCGTATCGTTCGCGGGCGTTGTAGGGCGTCACCCATAGGTGATGATCGATGAAGCCCG
>Ga0255780_10002537_pt1 | contig 16363 bp, 12 predicted proteins | sample 071ome_32_FD_179978 | JGI IMG/M metagenome (GOLD analysis project Ga0255780, IMG submission 179978) | Coastal salt marsh microbial communities from the Groves Creek Marsh, Skidaway Island, Georgia - 071405AT metaG (version 2) | ecosystem: Environmental > Aquatic > Marine > Intertidal zone >... | reverse complement strand
TTGGCTGTGCTTGTCGATGGCCGATGTATGCGAAGATGCTACACATAATTCCACTTCAAGATTCAATGGTTGCCGAGCAAATCGGACATGTAATCGATGCTCGCATGATGTCTTTGACTTTGATTGTAGCCGAACATTTTGGACAGGTCAATTGTTTGGACAGTTCAGGTATCGGCAATGACGGTTGTGGAACAACTGCGATATCGGGTGGTGGAATAACCGCTATTGAGGGCAACATCGGCGGTGGTAGGTTCGCAAACATCTCGGCATGTTCACGGTCTTTCTTTCGTTTCATTCTACGCTCGAGTCGGGCGCTGCCTTCGCCTTGCTCAATTTTTTGCTCCAACTCTTCGGTTAAAGTTCGATCTTCTTCTTCGGTTTGTTCTTCAACTACAATCGGTGCAGAAACAACAATCTCTTCCTCTGCATCAATAGCAAGCAATGGACCAACATCATCTTCTGGTTGAATCATCAATTCCACATTATCTTGGTCTTCGACGACTTTGGCAATTTCGAGTTCAACTTCTCTTCGACTTCTTCGCAAAGTAACAATGATGAACATCAAAAACAACATAAGAATCAGCGTAGCGGATGATGCTACGACGAGTTTCGTTTCGTAGGACCCTGGAAGAGGTTCGAGAAGCAGTTCAAGTCCAGACAAACGCTCGCCTTCCTCGAAACTATTTTTCGAAAGGATGTCTTTGAATTCGTAGGAACCTGTTTCCGATATCAAAAACATGATGCCATCATTGTCCTCATTCACACCGTATCCTCGAATGTAACCGGATGAGATAATGTTTGAGAGACCGTTAACTGCATTTCCATCTTGGTCGGAGATTTTTCCAAAACGAGTCACAGGCCCAAAGACATTAATTTCATCATAGACAAGATAATGACCATCCCTGTGTGAACCTATGCTGAGAAAGTTAGAGCCTGGAGAATGTATATACTTTGGTTCATCAATTGACCAACTCGAATCAGTGACCGCAGTCGCTATTTGAGTAAATCGCCCCGTGTATTTCATCCATGCTGCAATAAGGATGTCCTCATCGTCTTCGACGATGACATCAAGTTCAGCATTGTAACTCTCATCGTCAACTGCAGATTTGAACGACCAAGACGATTGTGTAGGGTCTCCATGAGTATACATTAATCCGACTCGTTCAATACCAGTGACATCGTCTCTCTCTTGTTGATAGATGATGTGGAGATATTCCTCACCCAAGGCGATGGCGAGAGGTTGTGCATCACTTTCTCGAATGTCAACATCTGCGAGGACAATCACTTCATTACCCCATGATGTTCCTCTATCGGGTGTTTCACTCACAAGTGTGAAGATTGAAGTAACATCTTGCCAAGATCCACCTGTCGAAATATCTCGATGATATCCCGCTAAGACAACGCGGTCATCATATTCATCCAGTGCCAAACCCCAGTAATTTCCTTCTGAAAGTTTCAGTGGTTGCATGTGATAATGTTTTGGAGTGGTCTTTCCTTCATACGAAATTGAAGTCATGCCGATATCTGTAAGTGTATACCCGTCAATGCTCTCAGTTTTTCTTGTCCAGGCTACATGAACGAGTTCATCGTCTCGTTCAAGTGTTGTAAGTTCTCCATCCCAATTGCTTTCCAAGAGGATGTCTGTGAAGAGCTGGTTTGTTTTATCATACACACGAACATGTAATTCCTCTTTCTGCAACGTGAAAAGAAGAGAACGATCTTGAACGCTCACGAGCTCTAAGGGGATTTCATTTGGTTCGAGGTCGGCCCGAACAAGAGCGCTAACCTCGTAGTCGGTAACCGTAATGTTGAATCGATATTGACTATGATCGACTTCAACACCATTGCCGCTTAATTTAGCCCTATACTCTGCAACACCCTCTTCTTGAGTAAGTGTATCGAATTTTATTTCAATGAAACCCGGGAAGACAATCGAGCCTGGTATCACAATAATTTCTTTTGATGCGATTCGATCCCAACCAACGCCATCGACTTTTTTATCGAGAGCTAATTGCAAATTTGATGCATCATTTTGACCGTAATTATCGACTCGAATATTGATTGTAAACTCTTCATTCGGCGTAGGAATGACTGGCGATGTGCTCACAGCACCAGACTGGAACCGAAGAACTGGTTGTTCTGGTCGCTCGTTGACGACGAAGGTGAATGCATACAGATTATTCTCCTCATTAGGTTCGCTAAATCGATCGTTTGGATCAATAGCGATCTCAACCGTATGTTCACCGGGTTCCGTTGCCCACCAGTAGAGTGTGAATGAGGTTGTTGCGCCCTCCTCGATTAAATCAAGAATCTTATCAGACGGATAAGATGTGGAGGCAGTACCAGGTGCATTCAATACGACATAGACATCTTCGCCTTTTTCATCACCAATGTTCCGAATAGCCACGTTGACCTCAAGGAGCGTCCCAGCGATAGTATCGTAAACAGGCAAACCTTGTTCATGTATTTCAGGCACTCCAAATATTTCAAAATCGGGTGCAGCAGGGAAGTTATCCACAGTGAAAGAACGACGCTCGACATCTGTTTTTATTTCTGAATCATTGACCATCCGAACACTTAGTTTGTGAATACCATCCTCAACTTCTTGTGAATTCCAAACAAATGACCACGATTGAATGCCTTCTTCCATTGGCTCGAGGTTCGTTCCAAGGATCCAATCGCCACCGTCAACTTTGTACTCGATTCGGTTGTGATCGGTTCCTTCGACAGTCCCAGACACCTCAATGGAACCTGAAATTGTTGAATCTGCTAAAGGTGATGAAAAGCTGATATCCATTTTTCCAAATTGGACAATTTTGTAGACGATAGCGGAGGCATCACCCTCATCTGTAACAGCACGTGCATAGACCACATTGTAATCAGCATCTGGGTCAGCCCAATCATCTTGAACAAGGATGTCAAGATACCAATTTTCAACAGAACCTGTCGCTGCAGTCCATGGTACCAACTCAATTTTATCTCCATCTTGATTTACTTGTTCGAGCAAGACTTGAACTTGTACATAATCAACATCTGATGGAATATCTGTCGTTCCTGAAACTCTGAGGTATTGTCCAGCGAGGTGATAAGTTTGATTTTCGGGTTCATCGACATCAACATGGTCACCAACACCTCCACCGGGCGGTGGGTCAATGACAACTCCCGAATCATCCAATGAGGTACAAACACGTTTCAACGCTTTGTCAAGAGCACACGACGCATCAACAAGGCCAAAGCCCCAATTTGCATTCCATCGATTTGAAACCGAGGGCTCACTTGCACTCCCTCTTTGCTCGGAAGAATTGCGTAAAATATCTTTAATTTGCTCAGGTGATAAGGACTCATCGGCTTGGAGCATAATAGCAACAATTCCAGAAACCAGAGGGGTTGCCATGCTGGTTCCATCGAGGGATTCGTATTCATTTTCTGCGAGCGTCTTGAACTGACCAGGAAGAGAAGGCCCAGTGGCTGCTGATGCCGAAATAATCGCTGTACCATACGAAGTTACGTCAGGCTTGAGTTCATCCCAATCATCATCATCGTTATCTGAGAGGCGCGGCCCTGAATTCGAGTATGATGCGATGACATCGTTGGTCCTGTTGACGTTGTTTCTATCGTTCGCAGCAGCGATGGAAATTGCACCGTCCGCACTTGCAGGTGACGGAACACGCTGAGAACCATCATTCCCCATAGCCACAACACAAACAATTCCAGCCGATGTTGCGTTGTTCACAAGTCTCGCTTCTGCACCTGTCCCGTTGTCCCCTTCATCATTAGGATTCAGTGGAGATGACACCGAACCAAAGGACATTGAGGCTACATCGATTCCCCGACTTGATGCGTTGTTGCCCCAATCAGTGTTCCTGTTGTTGATCATCCATTGAATACCGTTGAGAGAAGCTTGTGAATTGGTTCCACCAGAATCTGTAAGGACCTTGATGTCAACCAAAAAAGCCCCCGGTGCAGTACCCATATGGATTCTATCACTTCCACCCGTACCTAGGGCACTACCTGCAACGTGCGTTCCGTGTCCTTGTCCGTCGTCCGGGTCTTGACTACCATCAGCATTCGATGCTGCTGAAGTTGCATCGTACCCTGCGACCCATTTTTGGTCGTCGTAGGACGTAGGGTCTTCGTCCGGAGCATCATTTTTATCATCAAAATCATTGAGTGAACGATGCTCGTTGTCAACACCCGTATCGAGGACGGCAATAACGACACCTTCACCACTATAACCCCGTTCATAGGCTGTTGCGGTGTACACTTCTGAAGGACGCATTCGTAATGCACGAGTTGCGATATCATTGGACGGCATCATGACGTTTTGCATTTCAATAACAACAACACCATCGAGGAAATAAATGTCCATAAGGGCTGAAACAGGCACCTTATCGACGACAATCGAATCCAATGAATCAAGGGCTTGATACCAAGCCCCACCTTCTTCGCCTACCCAACCATGCTGCTGTAATACAGCTCTCAACTCAGCATGGTTTTCTTGGGTCGGGTGCCATGCATAATCAACAATGATAGCGACCGTTTTTCTTCCATCTGGACCGACGATAGCGGTGGGAGATATTGAGTCAGCTCCTGCGATGACGCGTTGAAGACGGTCATCCATACCATTCCAATCAAGGTCAGGGCCATACGATAACCACCAGAGGTAATCTTCGGATGCAGGTAAATCATACCTTTCGATGATTCTAGACTCGAATGGGCACATCTCTTCGCCACACATCAGTGGCGGTAAACCCTCGATAAGAATTGGAGCCATGCGGTCTTGTCGCACCGTTTCAGATGGCACAGGTTGTGCTAATATGGGAGCAAGAGTCGTTGATGATAGCATCAATGAAGAGATGAGCATCAGGAGGATTATTCGCAGATTTCGACGATGCACCTTCACCCCTCCTGTGTCTATGTCTCGGTTTACCTCTTTGATTCTATCTTTATTTTGGTTAGAAAACTACGGGAATTTAGTTTGAACTGGCTGGCCAATCAAGGTGGTCTTTGCTCTGTGTACAACTTATACGAGGGCCATCGGAGTGTTCAACCATCACAAGTTCACTAGAACATCGAGGGCATTGGCCGATAGCCGCTATCTGTTCCATCCATGCAAGCCTCGTTTCGACTTCATCACCTTCCTGTCTTAATTTTTTGAAAGGTTCCCGCAGATTTTTCGGCACGGGTTGACCTTCTGATGTCCATGGATCATCTATGGATGTCAAATCGATCATCTTTGCCCGAATAGCCTTATTTTTGCTCTGAATCGAGTTGATGAGCGACGGGCCTCCGTCTTCAATTCCGAGGGGTACCGGCCCACCTTTAGCAATCAGTGGTAGGCAGATGTATGCTCCGATGAACCCGCCAAGGTGTGCCATATGAGCGACATCACTTGTTTCTTGAAGGCCATATGTGGAGTATGCTCGTAAGATTTCAAGACCAAAATATACGAGTGCAATTAATGTCACTGGCCATTTTCGAATCAGAATGAACGGAAAGGGTATCTCATCTTTTGGCCAACCAGCAAGATATGCTCCAAGCAAGCCAAAAGCTGCCCCTGAAGCACCTAATGCGGGACGATATGATTCCGAATTCATCAACACCCATGCAAATGAGCCGAAGAAGAGCCCCGCCGCATACACAGCTGCATACCTCCTCATTCCCAATCGTTGCTCAAGAGGAATGCCAACGAGTGCGAGGATGATGGTGTTCCCTAGCACGTGCATGACATCTTGACTATGAAGGAAACCAGATGTGAAAAGTGTGTGCCACCACATAGGTTCACTCGTTCGACCGGGGACAAGAACAAAATCATACCATAACCATGTCGTCATCAATCCATACTGAAACAAAACGAACCAAAGGACTTGAACAATTGAGCCGAGAAGCACACTCAATGTTAAGGACAATGCAAGAGATGTTTGATGCCTCAATGCGTACAAGATTGGTGTCAAAATACCGAAAATCCACAGGCCAAATACAAACCATTCTGCTGCACTAAACGTCAGCACATGGTAGCCCATGTAGCAACGACGAAGTGGTTGCCTATTGGTTTGACGCTGTGGGAACAGTAGGAGATTTGACTTATCAGAACCTCCTCGCTCGAGCATGGCTCCCATGCTGGTCAAACTCAAGCAGGCCAGTGTACGGCGTGGTATGCACACCGTAATCGATAACATGGATGTTGAAATCAAGCAACACGATGTCCGTGTACTCATTGGGACGAACGGTTCGGGAAAATCAACGTTGATCGAAACACTTCTAGGCCTCGTGCCACTAGAAAAAGGTAAACTTGAACATAACGAATTGTTGTTTCTCGATGCCGACGGTCGACGTAAAAAAAGTACACTCAATATCGGTGTCGCGCTACAATCGAACGGAATGCTAGGGTCAGAAACTGTTTCTGAACATCTTGAGTACGCTACGATGATGTATGGGTTGAGCATAGATGCGACACCGTTTCTAGAAGCGTTTTCATTGTTACATCGAAAACACGATCTTGTTGCCACCTTATCCGCAGGCCAGCAACGCAAAGTTGCCGTGCTCGCTGCACTCCTTCCGGCTTTTGCTTCGAACGAGCCCACACTTGTTGCTCTTGATGAACCGGATGCAGGATTGGATGAGCACACGATTGCAATTTTGGTGAATTGGGTTGCACACTTGAGAGATGCTGGACACGGCATCATCATCAGTTCTCACCAGGGTGTTTTTACAACTGTTGCAACACATATTCAATCGATGGATACAAATGCAGTCGAACACCAAGAACCAACGTCATTCAAGAAAATGGATGATTTTCCTCGCAGTGAAGCAAAGAAAATACTCGCAGCGTCTACGTTTGGACTCCGTCAACAAATTCGAACAATGCGTTGGTTAAGCCACAATGGATTGGCTGCCATAATGACGCTGGGGGTATTTATGGCCATCTTACCCCTTCCTATTGGTTCAGATTCGATTGAGCATTTGGGATTCATGCTCGCACCTGCACTCGCTATCGGACTATGTGGTGACGGACTTGTGGTCATGCTGCGAGAAGAGCGAAGTCTGTCATGGTGGAAAGCGACGGCAAACACAACACCTCATTCATCATGGCTACCTTTTGCACTTGGATGCATCGTGACTATTCTTTCAAATTCAGTCCTAGCCGGAATCGAATCCGTTTCTCTTGAATTGATTCTTTCAGGGACAATGTTGGCAGGCTGTCTAGCCCATATCATGCGATTTATCCAACTTCAAGTTGAACAACTTGCACGACCACATGCAGTATTTATTGGTCTGCTTACACCGATTCTAATTTTACCCTTCGCTCTTTTGCTGGATGTTTTGGCAGCATGACACCACCTTCAAGAAGGGGAGTTCATTCCTTGTTGCATGCTGACTGACAAAGCACCCCTTGTTTTGGCAGCCGGTTACACTGGAATGGCAGCAACGTTAGGCTTAGGCTTGCTCTGGGCACCCCAAGTATCCATAGACGCTTTTGAATCACCAAGTGCTCAACGCATTTTCTACTGGCATGTTCCTGCTGCATGGGCTGCTTTTCTGGCTTTTGCTATCCTTTTTCTCGGTTCAGCAATGTGGATTTTTCAACGTTCCGAATTTGGATGGAAACTCCACATCGCCGGGGCTGAAGCAGGGTTGGTTACTGGCTTGATGACCGTCTGGTCAGGTTGTATTTGGGGTGCTGCAGAATGGGGCGTACCTTGGGACTGGGCCGACCCACGCCTCAACACATTCGGTTTACTCACATTCCTCGCCATTTACTTGGTGCTCGGTCGGCAAAGTCAGCCCGACAGCGTAGAGACACGCGACACATTCTCCACCTTCGGACTCTACGGCTTTGTTCTCGTTCCAGTCACATATGTGGCGACAAGATTGTGGACTATTCGTCACCCTGGACCTGTGGTTGCTACAGGCGAAGGAAGTTCACTGGATTCTGACATGGGGACAGTCTTGCTCATAGGTGCCATCTCATTTTCAATTGCAATCATCGGCCAAGTTCTTCTTTCTCTCCAAACAAGTCGCTTGGAACAACAACTTGCTTTGATGCAATCACAATTGGATGGATGAAAATGGAAAGTATGACGTATCTTGCTATCGCATATTTGGGAATGCTCTTTGCTTTAGGATTGTGGACATATATCGTTGCTACACGGCACAATCGATTGAAATTACAAATAGAATCGATGCAGGAAGTCATGGACCATATGATAGCAGGAAAAGATGATTCACAGAGCGATGAATGAGGCTATACCTTCAAAACAAAGCGACTGTTCCATAACAATGGTGTCCTAAATGTCAAGCATTCTCGGCGGCGACTTTTGTCTCGTTTGTGGAAAAGAACCACCATTGTTCACGGACAGATTATGCGAAGAATGTTGCAGGAAACGAACGAAACTCGCCAGAGTTCCAACAAATGTTCCATGGGTGCGATGTGCTCGTTGTGGAATTGTCGAACTTGAAGGAAAGTGGACGGACATCACCTACGATCAGTTGTGGGATGAATTGCTCCAACGCCATGTGGAAGTGCACCATCTTGCAGAACAAACCAGTGTAGCAATGGAAGTGGAACCAGTCAGCGACAGGCACACGTTGTTACACATTAATGTCGAAGGTATCATTGATTCATTGCTGTACCAAGAAGGCTACACGATGCGTGCGAGGATGGCAAATGGCGTTTGTATTACATGTACTCGTAAAGCGGGAAATTATTTCGAGGCAACAGTGCAATTGAGGAGTTCAGCAAGAAAGTTGGACGAAGAAGAATTCAGATCACTTCGCGATACATTTGATGATGTCCTTGATTCAATGCCGGATGACCCGATGTTTTTCATTACCAAAGAGGGACCTGTTCAAGGAGGCTATGATGTGATCTTAGGCAGTAAAGGACTTGCACGTTCTTGGGGGCGACACCTCATATCAGAATTTGGCGGACATATTATCGAAACAAATTCTGTTGTTGGAAAGAAAGATGGCGTTGACGTCACCCGATTAACGCTCTTGTACCGAAAACCAGGTTACGACCTTGGGGATGTTATTTCCTTCCGAGGTGCCTTGTGGAGACCTACTTCATGGTCAAAGGATGGGGCGATTATTCAACGCGTCGCCCATCATGAGAGAACTGGAGTCACTTGGCGCGACCTTGAGTCTGCCAATGTTTCTGCAAGGAGGAAGGACATTCTTGAAGTCGAACTTCTCACTGAGGATGATTCCGTAGGAGAATTTCTTGATCCTACAAACTGGAAAATGAGTTCGGTTCGCTTACCATACACACACGAACAAAAATCGAAAATTCTGCTCTGTAAAATTGATGGCGAATGGATTGCACTTCCTCGGCTCGGAATTGATGAAAAGATAAAATATGGAAGCGAGTGACATGGAGACTGAAGCATGAATACAGACGATCAACAACCGAGCACTCTTGTCGACCTTGCATTAAAGTTTGACAATCAAGGTATCATTGGACACACTCAAAACTTTGTTGAGGACTTGAGAAAGGGATTTGATTACATCCGCCGATTAAATGCTGAATGGATTGATGAAATCAAACACAGAAAATGGACTTCAGTGTTATGCTTAGGCATGGGCGGTTCAGCGAGTGGAGGAGATTTCTTATCGACACTTGCTGACCATCAAGGTTCAATACCGATCAAGGTTCACCGAGATTACACAATCCCATCGTGGTTCAATGAAAGTACTCTTGTGCTTTCTACCAGTCATAGTGGAACAACAGAAGAGATTGTTGCTGCAACTGAACAAATCCTACAACATGGTGGGACGGTCGTGGTAATTGCAACAGGTGGAGAATTGGCAGGTTTCGCTGAAGTGTATCCAAATTGTCATCTCATTCCTACCGTGGGTGGCCAACCACCACGGACCGCTTTTGGCCACATCTTCAGTCGACAGTATGCGTTCTTGCAGCGAATTGGCGTCTTTGAAGGAGAAAGTGATCAACATCTCGATGAAATCCTCAAACGGTTGCAACAAGTGTCCCAAAACTTCGACTTTACACTCGACCCGGAAGGCGATGTCGCACAGTTAGCTGCAGCTATGACCACAAGACCAATTTCGATTTTAGGCCCAACTGAATGTGAGCCTTCTGTTCTTCGTTTCAAAAATCAATTGAATGAAAATAGCGCAAGATTTGCTCGAATAGGTTTGGTCCCTGAAATGAACCATAACGAAATTGTGGCGTGGGGGGGTGTAGGCGAGCACAGTGACCCATCGAGCGAATCGCATGTCGTCCTCATTCTAACATGGGAGAATATGCACCATCGCGTTCAACAACGATTGGATTGGTTTATTGCTCACAGCCCAACTGAATTCGCTTGGAAAATTCAAGGTGATGGCAAATCATTGTTTGAAGCATTGCTGTACCATTGCATTGTCATGGATTGGTTGAGCATTGCCCTCGCCCTGCTTCATGGAAAGGACCCTTCGGTTATTGTACCCATTGATTCATTGAAAAAATTCCTTCAATCTGTTCAATAAAGTTCGCCGAGAATGAGACGTGGGTCCGGGTAATCTCGCAATGCATCGTTCCTGTGTTCTATTGCTACAACACCCGGTAAATCGCAAACTCTGGGTTTATTTCGTGACATCTGAACATGAACATGGGGTGCCCAACCACCATTTTCATCCTCGTTTCCTATGTGAGCAAGTACACTTCCTTTCGTAAATGTTTGACCAATCGACCATGAATCGAGTACATCGGTGCTCAAGTGGCCGTACAGCACCCAGAATGTCTCGACTTCTCCTGTCTCTGTTGAACCAACGCTTTGAGGTAAGGCCACCTGATGTTTTGTGATAAGAGTCGGGCCATACGACCCTTCTTCATCATTCACATCGATCATGAAAATTTCTCCATCCGCAAAGGCGTGAATCGGCGTACCAATCGGGCCACCAATATCGATTCCCACATGATGATTTCGAACATTTCCAAAAATTTCGGCATTGTACATACCCGGACGGGTTTCATCATAACGCCCAACGGTGTACTTGAAACTGTTTTGCCAAGGTGCCGACGTCGGTTTTGTGAAATCAAAAACCCAGTACGGTTCGTCGAACATCACTGTTGGATGGAACATCGTATTCCCCATCAACCGTCTTATTTGGTGGTTCTACTTATGCTTTAACAGAAAGAAGAAGAGGTTTCATCACCGGGCGTATGGTATGTGGGGAGTCTTGTTTATTCTCCTCGCAGGCATTCTTCCAAGTGCACTCTATCTGATGATGAATTTTGAAGTTCGAACAAAATTGCAATGGGTCCTTCTCTCCATTTCCCTTTCTGTTTTCACACTGTTTACGATATCTGCTCTTATCATGTTCTTCTTCGGTTTCTCGCCATGGATGTTTTTTCTCGTCATCATTGGTTTCAATATTTTAGCAGTATGGACATGGATGAGAAGTGGCATGAAGGTTGATTTTCAGGATTCGAAATTTGAAATCGATTCTTTCATAGGTTTTGCATCATTGAGCTTCGCAATTTTTGCTTATCGAATATTGTCCGACATTCAGTTTGGTGTTGATTGGATTGGATTTGCAGTCATCGCTTCGGAATACACCATGGTAGAAAGTGGCATTGTTTGGATGGAAATAACATGGTGGTACTCTCCTGCCTTCCCTTCACTCGTTGCCCACGTTGGATTTCTCACACAACAAGGCCTCGATGTCGCAACCTTTGATGTCGGCATAGCAGGTATGTTTGGATTAATATGTGGCATAGTTGCTGCATTTGATGAACGTAAAAAATCACTTCATGCACTCATTGCAATGGTACTAGGTGCAGCAGTATTTGCTAAATTCTTTGATTCTGGATACCCAACAATAGCCAGCCTTCTACCGCTTTCATATGCACTCTTTCTCATATTCAAGCGTAAATTATCATGGAAAATGAAATTCATTTTACTCTTTGGTAGTGTACTCATCCACCCTACTGGCTTCATCTATTTGGTCACGCTCTACGCCGTCCACGCGGTCATCATCGATGGCAACGCATCGAAGACGAATCAACCGAACAAAATACTCTATGTCGGAGGATGCATTGTCCTTCTCCTTCTTTTGAGTGAACTCCTGCTAAGGAATTTGAATCTTTCAGATGGTCACTGGATCGACAAGGAATATGGTTGGCAGGGCGGTAAGCCGTTTCTCTTGTTCAATGGCTTATTATTTGCAACTGCGATGTACTGTTATTTGTTCGAATCAAAAAACAAAGAAATTCGTTTCTTCAGCATGTGGTTCATTGGAGTGTACAGTTTGAGTTTTGTTCAGTTTTTTGGACCCGATACACCATTCGAAACTCTTCATCTATTGTCCCAAATATTGTATTCAATGAGTCTGCATGCCTTCCAAATACCTCTCCTTGGCGTTGTTGCATTATCCTTGAAATTTGATTCTTACATTCAAAAAAATTCAGTCAAAACAATTGTTTTGACAATCATGCTCTGCCTACCCACATTCTTGGTTCTTCAAATCGTACCGCATGAGCAAAATCATGCTGTGCAATCTTCGGATATTCTTCTTTTTGAGAAATACATCGATCAATATGATTCTATTTTCACTGAAAATGCACCATGGGGCTACACATGGTTCGAACATAACAGTTCTTTTGTTGCGAAGCCAACAGTCGGTGTTGTTCAATCTGATTTGACCTCGCACTCAAAAGCATACACAGCAATTCTTTACGATAACATTTCAGGAATAACTGATTTAGGAATCCAGGCTGCAATCTCATCACCTATGGGTTCACTTCAGTGGATTCTTTCCAGTTCAAATTTCTGGGAAGAAATCGACCACATCGATGGAAGCCGAATCTATGAGTTTCGTGCTGCTGGAAATGCTCGTCATTTTCAGGTTGAACCAATTCATCCCGAACAATGTATAGGATGCGAATCACGGGAGGACATATGGTCATCAAAACACACTTATTCACATCGGCATGGATTTTCAACGACCATTGAATTCATCGAAGAAGGAAAAAATGCATCGCTTGATCTTAGAACCTCTTTAGAAACTTCTTCTACATTTTGTCTTTCCTACATTACTCATGGCTCAATTGGAGGGGTGAAAATTTCAAATGAAAATTCCGAATATATGCTCAAATCTTCAGCGGGCTATCATCGACTTTGCGTTGAAGAGATTCAAGCCAATTCATTTTCAATTATTTGGGAACACGATGATTCTTCATTTTTCATCAATCCAATCGGGATTTCGGGCCGAAGTCAACATGTGTTCGATGTTTCCGGCGTCTCATTTCTAGCAATTGAAACAACTTAAACGGTCGAAAGTATCAATTTAGAGGTGCATTTCGATTGGCTTATGAAGAGCCTCGTCGTTCTTCTCCCCACGCTCAACGAAGCAGATGGGTTGCGCTGGGTGAATCGCCATCTCCCTTTTGAGAGACTTGAAGCCATGGGTTTCAAAACAACATGTATCGTTGCCGATGGGCATTCATATGATGGTTCAAATGAAATTGCAAAAACGTTGAACTTTGATGTGTTTCAACAACAAGGAACTGGAAAGGGTAATGCTATTCGGGAAGGCTTTGGAAAAGCGCTACAATACAACCCTGATGTAGTTGTAATGCTTGATGCAGATGGAACATACGATCCAAAAGAGATCATCGAATTCCTTCCATCGCTTTCAAAAAATGATGTGGTTGTTGGGAATCGATTAACGAGTAAAAGCTCCCGTGAAAGTATGACAAAAATGAATATGATGGGTAATCATTTTTTGACGTGGTTTGCATCAATTTTGTTTGGCCGAAAATGTGAGGACCTCTGTTCAGGGTACTGGATGTTTTCATCAAAGGCCTTAGAGAAGATGAAACTGAACAGTGCGTCTTTTGAGTTGGAAGCAGAATTATTTGCGACATGTGTCCACCATGGGCTCAAAATCGAATACGTCCCCACCAATTATCGACCACGTATTGGGGAGGCAAAATTAGGGTCGACTGCTGATGGATGGCATATTTTGAAGAAATTGATAGTCCGACGAATTTTCCCACTTCCATACGAGCCGAAGCAACAGAACATGAATTGAAAAAGAAAGGATTTGGTGTGAAGATATGGGCCAAATCAGCACAGTCTTGCTTGGTTCATCGGGCATTGTTTCGCAATATGTACAATTTCTCCTCAATGGCCATCCTTGGTTTCATCTCAATCACATTGCTGGAAGTCCAAACAAAGTAGGCTCAAAAGTTGAGGCACTCCCTTGGACGATTGAATATTCTCGCCCCAAGCCAATCAACGATGAAGTTCTCCCACTCAATGATGAACGAATTATTGCAGACCTGGCAAAAAAAGGCGTAAAAGTGGCAATTTCAACACTTCCCTCGGAATATGCATTGGACATTGAACCGATGTGGGCAAAACATGGTATCCATGTGTTTTCCAATGCAAGTTCATACCGTTGTAGAGAAGACATTCCTACAGTTGTACCCGAAATAAATGTTGAACGATTATTAGCATCGGGTTCAGAACACGTTTGCGCTACGAATTGCACGCTCCTAAGTTTCTTGTTTGCGGTGTATCCTCTCATAGAAATGACTGAAATTGAACATTGTGAAATCAAAACTGAACAAGCACTTTCTGGAGGAGGAAACCGATTGCTCGACGAATTTAAGTTGGAAAATAGACTGAATGACGATACTATTCCCGGTGAAGCTGAGAAGATTGTTCAAGAGTTTGGGTACATTACCCAATCGAGCATACCTATGGATGTGTCGTGCAAACGAGTTCCTCGGCACCACGGCCACCTTGTCGATATCAAACTTACATTCAACCAACCTGTAAGTGTTGATGAACTAAGAGAAAAGTTGGCAACCTTCAATCAGAAACAACACTTGAATCTACCATCTAGTCCAAAAAAACTGATTCAATTCAAGGATGAAATCAACCTCGATGAAGACTTGTGGTCAGATGGAATTCAAATATCTACACCGAACGATGAAAACTATCATCGGGGAAATGGGATGGCGGTGACGGTGGGAAATTTCAAACAAAAAAATGCCACAAGCATACATTTTCAGGGCTACTCTCACAATCTCATACGTGGAGCTGCTGGTGGTACAATCCTCCTCGCTGAACTGGCATATCAAAAAGGTCTCCTCCACTCATGAATTTCGACCCCTATCGCTAAAGAGGAAAACAGTCTCATTCATCCCGGTGAGACAATGGGCATAACTGCGATGATTCCCGATGTTACCATGGGACAATTGTTTGATGAGGCTGAACAAAGATGGGGAGAAATATGGGATGTAAATGCAACCCGAATGCGAATTCTCATGCTTTGCCCAAGAAAAGACCGCAAAATGATGGAACTTCATGGCGACCTTGTCGAGCACGGGCAACCGATTGTGTCAATGTTTCATCGGCCTAGAGAACAAGCAAAGCTGTTAGAAGAGCAGGGATTGAATCCTCGTGATGCGTCATTCCAATTCGTTGACCTCGCTACGACGGACCTGGGTCCGTGGGTTCAGCACCTCATCAAAGGCGAAGGTTGGAAAAGAAGTAGCATCAAAGTGCACCCCCTTCCATTTTCAATTGATTCACCTGCTCAAAGGCCATTTGAAGCCGAACAGATCATGTGTTTCACTCACCCGGATATCAATCCGATTGAAATCTACTACTTGCCATTTCCAACCAGTTCATTACCTGGAAAGGCATTTGTCAGTCTACCGAGAAGACAAGCAGCAGAATTTGCACGTCAACAGGCAGAAGTCCTTGGTGTAGGTCGGCTTGAACGTCCTAAACCAGAAATCACCGAATCATCCAAAACGATTGTCGAGGAAGAAGTCAAAGAAGAATCAAATGATGAACCTGTTGAAGAGACCAAACCCGAAGAAATTGAAGTCTCAGAAGTAGAACTTCAACCTGTAGAAGAAGCAGTTGATGAGATTGAGCAAGTCCCTCTACCCTCTTCTGCAACTCTTGAAAAGAAAAGCGAAAAGATTGAAAATGAGATTGAGCAAGTCCCACTACCGCCTTCTTCGACTCATGAGGAAATGAAAGAAGAGACTGAAGAAATCACTGGTACAGATGATGTGGCTATCGAAACACCAATCGAACCGAGGTCAGAGGATGAAGAAAATGATTCACCAGAAGTAGAATTGCCACAAGAAGAAGAAAGCGAACCTCAGTCTGAAATCGAAATCGAGTTTCGTACCTTTGTCCAAGAGAAGATTGATTCTGGCATCGAAGTTTCAGAATTCATGGAAGACCCTCGATGGGAAGAAATGAATGAACGTGCTGTTGCTATTCAACTTGATACTTGGGCCATTCTTGTCGAAATGACATCAATAGGTTGAAAAAGAAAAAACGATAGCAGCAAAAGGAGGAATGGACATGGCTTTCTGCATCAACTGTGG